>Ga0182736_1000043_pt1 | contig 249673 bp, 232 predicted proteins | sample eDN5th30CKraftBY_FD_128882 | JGI IMG/M metagenome (GOLD analysis project Ga0182736, IMG submission 128882) | Enriched backyard soil microbial communities from Emeryville, California, USA - eDNA 5th pass 30_C Kraft BY (version 2) (version 2) | ecosystem: Environmental > Terrestrial > Soil >...
CCGCGGTGGGGCGCAGCGAAGCCGGTCCCGCTGCGCGGGACTTCCCGGAGTTGGCGCGGTTGGCGGGGCGGGCGTGAACTCGCGCGGGGACAGTCCCCCGGACTGTCCCTACTGCCGCGCTCAAACATGCACGCCCTTGCTTCCCCGCCAACCGCGCCAACTCCGGCGGCTCCGAATGCGCCCCACCGCGGGCCGCCCCACCCCACCGATCAAGGACTACCGACAGTGATGAGTGACGATCGCAGGTCCAGAGATGGCAAGTTTTTTTCTTATCGAACAAGACGATCGTGCTGAAACTCACGGGGCTAAGTGACTAACGGTGCAGGTCTTGTCTGGGGTGCCGGGACCGGCTTCGCTGCGACCCGCCCGCCCCCCGGCCCCGGTGCCCCGGACAAGACCGGGTCAAGAAAACGAATGTCAATTCAGCCTGGCGTCGGTTCCCGCCAAAAGGCACCTCGCACAGGCCAGGAGCCAGCCCCTGGGACGGCCCGCGCGCGACGTTCAGGCGCCTTCCGGCTTGGGCGCGCAGTCGCGTGCGTAGGCATCCTCGTGGTCGGTCAGGACGTTGGGCACCAGTACCTTGAAAGCGGGCTTGCCGCCGCCGCCTTCCACCACCTGATAGATGTGGTAGTTCTGGATGGGGTAGTTGTTCCGGTTGAAACGGAAGGGGCCCCGCACCGACTTGAACGGCGCGCCGCGCAGCGCGGCGGCCAGCGCCCGGCGGTCGGACACGTCGCCCGCGCGGGCGCGGACGGCGGCATCGATCAGCATCGCGGCATCAAAGCTGAACGCGGCGTAGGAGGTCGGGGTGCGCTTGTACTTCTTCTCGAAGGCCGCGACGAAGCGGCGTGATTGCTCGTTGTCGGCACCGGGCTGCCAGGATTCGGCCACGATGGCACCGATGCCCGCCTTGCCCATGGCGTTCACGCTGCCGGGTTCGACGGTATGCACCGAGTACATGGGCAGCTTCTGCAGCATGCCGAATTGCTGGTACTGGCGCACGAAGCCGACGCCCTGGCTGCCGGGGAAGAAGGCGAACAGGCCTTTCGCGCCCGAGGAGCCGGTGGCGGACAGCTCGGCCGAGAAATCGAGCTGGGTGAGCGGAGTATAGGTTTCCTGGGCGACCTTGCCGCGGTAGAAGCGCTTCAGGCCGGTGACCTTGTCCTTGGAGCCCAGGAAATTGGGGGCGAGGATGGCGATGGGGTCGACGCCGGTGTCCTGGAGATACTTGCCCATGGCCTCGGCGGTGGTGTCGCTTTGCCACGAGGTAATGAAAAGATTGGGCTTGCACTGCGCGCCGGCCGTGGGCGAGGGGCCCGCCACCGAGCCGATGAAGGGGACGTCGGTGCCGGCGATCTTGCCCTGCAAGGCCATCAGGACATTGGCGTAGGTCAGTCCGGTGACCACGTCCACCTTGTCGCGGTCCAGCAGCTTGGTCAATGCCTGGACGGCGACCTCGGGCTTCATCTGGTCGTCCTCGCGGATGACCCGGGTGGCGATGCCCCCCAGCTTGCCCTGCATCTGTTCCACGGCCAGCATGAAGCCGTCGTACTGGTCCTGTCCCACGTCGGCGGACGGGCCGGACAAGGTGGCCAGGAAGCCTATCCGGAGGTCGGCCGCCGCCGGGCCGCAGGCGGCCGCGGCGGCCAGGCCCAGGGTCAATGCCAGAGTGTGTCGCATGAATGTCTCCCTTTTTTCGGATGTCTGGCCGGCATGCCTGCGGACCAGGCATCACCCTGCTTTATAGTTGTGCCACTGGTTGATGAGTATCCACGCCAGCCGGTCCGTCATCCATGGGCCAGCGGTGATTCCAAACTATTAGCAGAGTTGATAGTTCTTCCTGGGCCGCGACATGAAAGACCTGAATCTGCTGTATGTGTTCGAGGCGTTGTGGCGCGATCGATCGGTCACGCTCGCAGCCGAGAATCTGGGCGTGACCCAGGGCGCGGTCAGCAGCGCGTTGAAGCGCATGCGCCTGGAGTACCGGGACAAGCTGTTCGTGCTGGCCGGCCGCCGCATGGAACCCACGGCGCTGGCGGCCGAGATCGCCCCCGCGCTGCTCGAATCGCTGAATACGATACGCAAGACCTCGGGCATGCTGTCGTCGTTCGACGCCGCGCAGTCCGGGCGCGCGTTCACGATACGCACGCGCGACGTGGGCGAGGTGGTGGTGCTTCCCAGCCTGTTTACCCGCATTGCCCGGGAAGCGCCGGACGTCAAGCTCAACGTCGTGTTCGCGCCCATCGACGAGACCGTGCAGGGCTTGTCGACCGGCCGCATCGACGTGGCGCTGGGCTATCTGCCGGCGCTCGAACGCAACATCCACAGGAAGGTGCTGTTCAAGCAGCGCTACCTGTGCCTGATGCGGCGGGACCATCCCATCGCCCGGCAGGAGCTGACGCAGAAGCGCTTCGTGGCCCAGCAGCACCTGTTGGTGGAGTACGCGGGCAGCGGCCACATCCTGCTGGAGCGTGCGTTGAACGAGGTGGGCGCGCGCGACCGGATCCAGGTCCGCATGCAGCAATACCTGGCGGCGCCGCACCTGGTGCTGAACTCGGACCTGATCTGGACCTGCCCGGAGTCGCTGGTGGTGGAGCTGTGCAAGTATTTCCCGCTGGCGGTCAAGCCGGTGCCGCTGCCGCTGGGCCACTTCGAGGTGGCCTTGTACTGGCATGACCGTTTCCACAAGGATCCGGCCAGCCAGTGGTTCCGGGCGCAGGTGGTCGACTGCATCGACGGCATCGGCTTCCGGCCCTGAGCGGCGGGAGCGGGCGGGCGGATTCATTCCGTGATGGTGAAGCGGAATTCGCCGATGTGCTCGATCCATTGCCGCACGACGTCGCCCGGTTTCAGGAAGCGCTTGCGCGCCGCGCCAACGCCCGCCGGCGTGCCGGTCAGGATCAGGTCGCCCGGCAATAGCGTCAGGCGCGAGCTCAGGTGGGCGATCTGGTCGGCGATGCCGAACAGCATGCGCGAGGTATTGGAGTCCTGCATCAGCTCGTCGTTCACCCACAGTTTCATGGCCAGGTTCATGGGGTCGGGCACGAAGCGCGCCGGCGTGATGGCGGGGCCGAGCGGACAGGCGCCGTCGAAGGATTTCTGGCCGATCCAGTCCCATTTGAAGGGCGAGCCGTCCTGCACGCCGGGCCGGCCGAAATGGCCGCGCGCCGACAGGTCGTTGGCCACCACGTAGCCGGCCACATGGTCCATCGCCTGGTCGACGTCCACGTCCTTGGCGGTCTTGCCCACGATCACGCCCAGTTCCAGTTCCCAGTCCAGCAGCGGCGCGCCGCGCGGCACGCGCACCTGGGCGTCGGGTCCGACCACGGTGGTGCCCGAGGCCTTGATGGCGTGCCAGGGCAACTGGCCCGCGCCCTTGGGATCGATCTCCAGCGGCATGGACAGCTCGCGCTGCATTTCCTCGACGTGGTCGCGGTAGTTGGCGCCGGCGAAGTAGATGGTGGGCGGGTGGGGATGCGGCGCGAGCAGGGTGGCGCCGCGGACCGGCTCGCGGCCGGGCAGGTCGCTGGCCAGCACGGCCAGCTTGCCGTTGGCGCGCGGCCAGTCGTCCAGCACGTCCTGCACGCGGGCATAGCGCGGCGAGGCGTAGATGTTGCCCTCGTGGAGCAGGCCGGTCCTGCTCTGGCCGTCGTGTAGGAAGGTCACGAGCTGGATCATGCGTCCCCCTGGTTGCGGATCTTGAGTTCTTCGAGCGAGCCGATGTCGGCCGCGTCGTCCATCGAGAAGCGGTCGCCGAAGTCGAACAGATCGTCGTGCTGGAAGCCGTTGTCGTAGCACTGCAGCTCCCACCAGTTGTGGTCCAGGTCCTCCAGGTAGAAGGAGTACACGCCGTGCATGTCCTGCACCGGCAGCACCTGGCGGATGCCGTACTTGTCCTGGAGGCGCACGGCATCCGCGTGGGCCTGGTCCACGGCCTCGCGGCTGGGCAGGTCCAGGCCCCAGTGGTTCAGGAGGTTGGCGGGGTGGACCTGGTCGCCCACTTCCACGCAGATGATGTGGAAGCGCATGGCCAGGCGCACCGCCATGGCGGGCTTGCCGTGGCGCACGCACTCCAGCCCGAGGAATTCCTCGTAGAACCGGCGCGAGGCCTTCAGGCTATAGCACTCCAGCGTGCCGTGGCCCAGGCAGAAGGGCTTGACCACGGAGTCGTGGGCCGGCGTATCGACCCTGCAATTGTCGGGCAGCATGATGTCTCCTTGTTCCAAGGCGTGGGTTCGGAAGTCAGCGCTTGTCGGCCGCGGTCAGGAACGCGTCGGCGAAGAATTCGTCCTCCGGCAGGCCGCAGCGCGCCACGTAGTCGCGGCGCGCCGCGTCGACCACGACCGGCGCGCCGCAGGCGTAGACCTGGTGGCCGGACATGTCCGGAAAGTCTTCCATCGCGGCCCGATGCACGAAGCCGGTACGGCCGGTCCAGGCGCAGTCCGGCGTGGGCTCGCTCAGCACCGGCACGAAGCGCACGTGATCGTGCCGGTCGGCCCACGACTGCGCGAGGTCGTGCAGATAGAGGTCGCCGCGCCTGCGGCCGCCCCAATACAGCGTGATGGGACGGCGGATGCCGCGCTCGAGCGCGTGCTCGATCAAGGATTTGATGGGGGCGAAGCCCGTGCCCGAGGCCAGCATGATCATGGGTTTGTCGCCGTGCTCGCGCAGGAAGAACGAACCCAGCGGGATTTCCAGCTTGTGGATCTCGCGCAGCTTCATCGCGCCGAACACATGATCGGTGAAGCGTCCGCCGGGCAGGTGGCGCATGTGCAGCTCGACCTGCCGGACGCCTTCGTTGTTCGGCACGCTGGCGATGGAGTAGCTGCGGCGGGTGCCGTCCTGCAGCAGGATGTCCAGGTACTGGCCGGCGCGGAACAGGGTGGGCTCGTTCATGGGCAGCCCCAGCGTGACGATCATCACGTCGTCGGCGGCACGTTCCATCTTCAGGACCCGGGCCGGCATGTATTTCGAACGGATCGCATCGGCCGGATCCAGCTCGTTCACCCGGATGACCAGGTCGCTCAGCGGCGTGGCCTTGCACAGCAGCGCGTAGCCCTGGCGCTTGTCGTCCTCGTCCAGGCAACTGGGGTGGACGTCGCCGTAGTCGACCCGACCTTCGACGAGGGTGGCGCGGCAGGTGCGGCAGATGCCGGACCGGCAGCTGTAGGGCATGAACAGCCCGTTGTCCAGGCCGGCCTTCAGGACCGGGGTGCCGGGCGGACAGGCGTAGGCGTGTCCGCTGGGATGCAGGGTGATGGTGTAGTCCATGTCTCTCCACCTGCGCCGGGTACGTGGCCGCCGCGCAGTCATAGTGTCCGACGCCAGTCTAATGAGGGTCGCGCCGGGGAACTATCGTTGGGAGAGAAGGCTTGTTATTAATGAAATTAATGTAGGTGCCATCCCCCTGGATCTGGAGGAACGCTGACTCTCCGCAATTTTCGAGACGGCGGAACTATTGATTTCAGCAATAGATGATGCGCCTCGCGGCCGGGCGGCCCGTGCCCGCGCCGTATACTGCCCGCTTGCCAGACGCAGACAACCAACCAGGGCATTCGATGGAGCCGTCCGCTATCACCCGATCTTCCGCATTCCTGCAATCCAACGACGAAGGCAGCGCGACCAGTTTCCGCTGGCTGCTGGGGCAGTCCAAGACCCTGACGCTGCCGGAGCAGATTGCCGCCCACGTGGGCGACCGCATCCTGAATTCCGCCATCGAACCGGGCGAATGGATACGCGAGCAGGACCTGGCCGACGAGTTCGCGGTCAGCCGCAGCCCGGTGCGCGAGGCGATGCGGCTGCTGGAGAAGGAAGGGATCGTGCGCATCCATCCCCGCCGCGGGGCGCAGGCCACGCAGTTGTCGCTGAAGGAAATCGAGGATCTGCAGGAAGTGCGCCAGGCCCTGGTCCGCGTGGTGGCCCGGCGGGTCGCCGCCCATCCATCGCCGGAACTGGTGGCGATCCTGGAGGCGGGCGTGGCCCAGCTCGCGCCGCTGGCCGAGGATCCGGCGGGCGGCGATGCCTTCGGCGAGACCCTGTCCCGTCTCACGCTGTGCTGCGCCGCCCATAGCGGCAACGACCGCCTGTTCACGCTGATCACATCGCTGTCGTTGCAGATGTCGCGCTATACCCGGCTCGGCCTGCGCTCGGTCGAGCGTCGCAAGCGTTCGCTGGCCCTGTGGCGCAAGTCGCTGCAGGCGATCCGCAAGGGCGACGCGGACGAGGCCGAGCGGCTGTGGGGCGCCCGGCTGGACGAGAACAGCCGGGAGATACGGCGTCTGTTGCAGAACAGCGGCACGGTGTAGGCCGGGGCGCCCGGACGGGCGTTTCTCACGGCGAGGTTTCCTCTAAATTGTCGACAATGTTAAGATGTTCAAAACTTACAATCATCGAGGAGACGACATGAACGCCCGAACGACCCCACCGATCACCGGTCCCGAAGTGTGGAGCGGCACCAGCCTGGCGGGCACGACCGATTGGATCTGGCGCCTGGCGCCGGAGGAGGCCCGCGAACTGGCCGAGGCCACGGCGGCGGCGCGCGCCAAGGGATTGAAGCCGACCGGATTCGAAGCCCGCGACTTTCCCATCCCGCGCATGGCCGCGCGCCTGGAGCAGGTCCGCGCGGAATTGGAAGGCGGGCGCGGCTTCGCGCTGCTGCGCGGCCTGCCCATCGCCGATTACACGGACGACGAGGCGCGGCTGCTGTTCTGGGGCCTGTCCGTGCATCTGGGCGAGCCGCAGGAGCAGGACGGCGCCGGCAACCGCATGCACAGCGTGACCAATACCGGCATGAAGGTGTCGAACGACAACTCGGTGCGCAGCTACCAGACCGATGACGAGCTGACCTTCCACAACGACGGCGGCGATGCGTTCATGCTGCTGTGCCTGCGCACCGCGGTGTCCGGCGGCGTCAGCAAGCTGGTCAGTGTCGCGGCGCTGTACAACGAGGTGTTGCGGCGCCGGCCGGACCTGGCCGGCGTGCTGCAGGAGCCGTTCCACTTCGACACGCGCGGACAGCACCGCGGCGGCCTGCGTATCCAGACCGTGCCCATCCTGAACTTCTTCGAAGGCCGGCTCAGCGCCCTGTACAAGCGCCGCTACCTGAAGCTGGCGCAGGACCTGCCCGGCGTGCCGCGCTGGACCGATGCCCAGGCCCAGGCCATCGAGCTGGTCGAGGAAATCTGCAACGATCCCGAGGTCCAGCTGAGTTTCAGCATGGAGCCGGGCGATATCCAGATCGGCAACAACTATTCCGTGCTGCACGCCCGCACCAAGTACCAGGACCATGACGAGCCGGCCCGCCGCCGGCATCTGCTGCGCGCCTGGCTGACCCTGCCCAACGGCCGGCCGCTGCCGGAGGTGTTCGGCCAGACGCGGGAGTTCGGCACGTCGTACGAGCGCCGCCACGGCCAAGCCGCCGTCTCGGCTTCGTGAGGAGAGGGCGATGATGGTCAAGTACTTGCTGGCTTCGGCCCTGGGCGGCCTGCTGTTCGCCGCGCCGGCGGCGCAGGCGGATGATGCTTTTCCCTCGCGGCCCAGCCGGCTGATCGTGCCCTATACGCCGGGCGGCAACACCGACCTGCTGGGGCGCGTGATCGCCCAGGGGCTGTCCCAGGCCTGGGGGCAGTCGGTGGTGGTCGAGAACAAGCCGGGCGCGGCCGGCACGATAGGCGTGGAGATGGTGGCCAAGTCCAAGCCGGACGGCTATACCACGGTGCTCGGCTCGTTCGGCAACATCCTCGTGGCGCGCAGCCTGTACAAGAGCCTGGGCTACGATCCGGCCAAGGACCTGGAGCCGGTGGCGCTGCTGGCCACGCCGCCGGTCGTGCTGGTCGCCAACGAGAAGATGCCTTTCGACGACGTGAAGGGGCTGATCGAGTATGCGCGGCGCAACCCGGGCAAGCTCAATTACGGCTCATCCGGCAATGGCTCGTCCAATCACCTGTTCGGTGAATTGTTCGCTTCGATGGCCGGCATCAAGCTCATCCATGTGCCGTACAAGGGCAGCGGTCCGTCCGTGTCGGACACCATCGCCGGGCAGATCCAGTTGAACTTCGCGCCGTTCCCGCTGGTGCGCGAGCACATCAAGGGCGGCAAGCTGAAGGCGTTGGCCGTGACGAGCGCGCGGCGCTCGCCGGTGCTGCCCGACGTGCCCACGGTGGCCGAGGCTGGCCTGCCGGGCTACGAGGCGGTGGGATGGTTCGGGTTGATGGCGCCCGCGGGCACGCCCAAGGCTGTCCTGGACCGCATCAACCGCGACGTCAATCAAGTGCTGAAGTCGCCCGCCATCCGGGAGAGCCTGGCGAGCGAGGGGGCCGAGCCGGCCGGAGGTTCGGTCGACGAGGCACGGCGCTCCATCGCCGAGGGCGAACGCAAGTGGGGCGGGCTGGTGGAGAAGCTGAACATCCAGCTTTAGCCGCCGGCTTATTTCAATTGGTTGAGCGTTTGCACGGCCTCGCGCAGCGGCCCGATCAGTTTGTCCGGGGCGAAGCGCGAGGCCGGCGTGACCAGGGACAGCGCGGCGATGCACGCGCCCTTGGCATCGAATACCGGCATGGCCACCGACTGCACCCCGGGCGTGTCGGTCCCTTCGGAGATGGCATGGCCTTGCGCCGCGATCTGCTTCAAGAGGGCCGGCCTGGCCAGCACCGCGCCCTGGCGCTGGAGCATTTCCCGGTAGGCCGGGCTGGAGAACGCGGTCAGCACCCGGCCGGACGAGCTGTCGTTCAGCGATAGCAGGGTGCCGACCTTGACGTCGGCGCGCACCGCCACCTGCTGTGCCTCCACGCGGCGCACGAGCCGCACGCAATTGCCATTCAGGACGGCCAGCGAGGCCGTTTCCCCCACCTGCAGGACCAGTTCCTGCATCACGTGCGCGAACCGTTCCCCCAGGTTGGCCTGCACCAGCGCCGTTTCCCCCACCAGTGCCGCGTGCAGCGACAGGCGGTAGCTGCCCTGTTCCGTCTGTTCCAGCCAACCCGCTTCCATCAGCGTCAATAGCTTCTGGTAGGTCGTGGCCCGGCTGCTGCCCGAGGCGGCCGCGAGTTCCATCAGCTTCATGGGCCGGTCGGACTTGCCCAGCAGATCCAGCAATTGCAGCGTCTTCAGTACCGAACTGAGCGGCCGGACGCCGCCGGCTTCGCGGGCTTCGAGCATGGCGCAGCTTCCTTGTCAGAAAAATTCTTGCAATCCCGGTTGGGGAGTATAGAATGATTTAAATAGAATCATATGTATTCTAATAGAATACTTCAAGGCCGGACAGCCGGCCGGGTTTTCACGGTGCGCCGCACGGCTGGCGCGATGACGACAGGAGCATGCATGGACTTTGCCGACGTGGAAGAGGCCGCCCCGGCCCAGGCGCGCGCAGCGGCCGGGCGCGAGCCCCGCATCCGCAGCGCGGAGCTATTGATGACGCCCGCCCGCATGGGCGTGATGCAGGCCAGCCGCCTGAGCGTGTCCCGGCTGCTGATGGCCAAGGCCATACGCGAGCGCTGGACCATCGAGCGGGTACGCTGGCAGATCGACGACAAGGCGCGCGGGACCGCGCTGTACCGCATCGATACGGGCGCGATGCCGTTCGATTTCATCGTCCATTCGTTCGAACCCAAGATGGAAGGGCGGGCGGGCCGCATCATCGGCCGTGCCTGGGACATGATGGCCGCGCTGGTCGAAGGGCCCGTCTCGGAACGAGACATCCGCATCACCGGCGAGGAAATTCCCAAGCTCTACGCCGGCCGCGCCACGCCGGGCACGTTGATCTGGGCCCGCTCGAACCGCAGCGCGCGCGTGTTCAACCATACGGTGGAATCGCTGGCGCGCGGGCGCCAGCCCGATGTGCCCACGCTGGCCGACGTCTGCTACCTGATGCGCAATACCGGGCTGGACGGCAACGGTACATTCGGCACCCGGTCGTTCCGCGCGCTCGAAAGCACGCATCCGCTGCGGCGGCCGCTGGACGCGCAGATGCTGTGCGCCTACATGATGCGGGTGTTCTCGGTGGACCTGGTCAACCACCTGGCGCGCTGCGCCTCGCCGGCCGCTGCGCGACTGGCGCCCGAGATCGAGCGTTTCCTGGGCGTGGGCAATGCGTCGGCGCTGGGGCTGATCCTGTACGTGAACAATCATCCCAAGCTGGTGCATCACTGGGTGCTGGCGCGCGAACAGGCCATCGTGGGCGCCAAGCGGCTGCGCGTGGCGGCCGGCGATGCGAAGCTGGCGCTGTTGCTGAAGTTGCTGGACAAGGTCATCGTCTTCCGGCGCGAAGACCGGATGGACTATGAACAGTTCACGTCCAGCGCCGACATCGCTGCCGATCTCGCGGCGATCCGGACGCAGGTGCAGGCGTTGCACGACACCGGCACGGTGAGGGGCAATGCCGAACGCCACCCCTTGTCGGCGCTGTGCGACACGCTGGACGGCACGGTGCACGAGGAGGCTTTCGAGACCTTCCTCGGCCTGCTGACGGAACTCGTTCCCGAACTGTGCGACCGCCTGGCCGAGGGGCTGGCGGTGGACGAGGAATACGCCACCGATCCGTCGATGTCCATCGGCCATCTGCGCGACCTGCTGCATGCCGAATACGGCTGGGCCTTCGACATCGACCTGGAGGCCGAAGGGGCGTCGAAGTTCGTCTGGTACAAGTCGGCCACGGCCGAGGAGCCGCGCCGCGGCCCGAGGGCCGAGGCGGGCGAGGTTTTCAACCTCGGGCTGGACCTGCCGCGCCTGGTGGCGGGGCTGGACCGCGAGATCGCCCAGCGTCCGGCAGCCACCAGCGTCGCGCGCTTCCTGCTGGAAAAGCCCGAGTACCGCTTCATCGTGAGCCGCGTGCAGACGCTCAGCGGCATGGCCTTCCACTCGCCCCACGCCAACATCATGGGCGAGCATTTCGTGCCGTGCGAGATCACGCGTTTCATCAATATCGGCATACACGGCATCGACAAGACGCGTGATTACCTGCAGCGCAACCTGCGCGGCGTCATCTACCAGGGCGCGCCCACGGCCGCCGATATCGCCGCCGGTGCCGATCCCCATTGGTTCTATCCCCAGGAGCCCGTCCTATGAACAGGGAAGTCGTCGATTCTCCCCGCGTGTTCGATGTGTCCGTGCGCGAGGCGCGCATGTGCATAGACCGCATCCTGCTGGTGTGCCGCCTGCCGTCAGGCTACGTGCACAGCGTGAGGGAAGTGGTGCTGTTGTCCCAGTCCATGGGACTGGGTGGCTTCCAGGCCTTGTACGAAGGCTATGAGCGGCTGCGCGAAGGGTCGCTGGACCGGGTATCGGTGCAGGATGCCGACGATGGCGCGCTGGTGGTGGACGGCGGCGGCATCCATGCCTGGGTGCTGCTGCCCACGCTGATGGACCTGGGCGTGGAGCGTGTCCGGTCGGCGGGCCGCGCCACGCTGCGCGTGTCGGGCGTGCAGGACCTGCACGAGTTGCACATCATGGCCGGGCTGGGCCGCCGCTACGGCACAGGCGCCGAGGTCTCGCAGCCTGACGAGGGCGCGGGCCGCGAACAGAAGGCGGTGGTGACGCTGTTCAACACCGCGCGGCCCCAGGGCATCGACGAATGGGATCCGCTGCTGGCCCAGGCCATCCGCCACGGCTACCCGGTCGACGGCGCTCTGTGGCGCGCCATCCATGCCTTGTCGAACCAGGCGCTGGCGCCGGACTCGGTGGTCTCGCGCCGCCATGCCGGGCCGGTCATCCTGCGCGACGACGGCACGCTGCAAGGCCGCCCGCCCGCCGACGACGACATGGACCTGAACATGCTCCGCCATGTCCCCTCCAGCCAAGGATGCGCGTGAAGCGCGAAGGACGATGCAGATGAACACACTCAACAAGCAGGTTGGCATCATCGTCGACGGACTGTCGATGCCGGTGCCGGAGCGGCGCTGGTTCGAGGAGTGGCGCGAGGCCGGCATCGGCTGCGTCAACACCACGGTGGCGGTGTGGGAGAACGCGGCCGAGACCCTGGGCCTGCTGGGCAAGTGGCGCGTCGTGCTGGAACAGAACCAGGATCTCGTCGCGCCGGCCGCCAGCGTGGCCGAGATCGAGGCCGTGGCCGCCTCGGGCCGGACGGCGGTGATGTTCGGGTTCCAGAACACGGCGCCGGTTGAGCACAACCTGGACCTGTTCGGCATGTTCCGCGAACTCGGCGTGTGCGTGATGCAGCTGACCTACAACCTGCAGAACTACATCGGCTGCGGCTACTGGGAGGAAAAGGACACCGGGATCTCGTCGCGCTTCGGCAAGCTGGCGCTGGAGGAAATGAACCAGCTCGGCATCCTGATCGACCTGTCCCATTGCGGCGAGCGCACGACCCTGGAGGCCATCCAGATGTCCGGCAAGCCGGTGGCCATCACCCATGCCAATCCGCGCGAATACGTGGGCACGCCGGTATACGGCGCGGGCCGCCTGAAGCAGACCGAGGCCTTGCGCGAGCTGGCCCGGCGCGGGGGCGTGATCGGCCTGACGCCGAACCGCAACATGACCCGGCACGGCGCCGCGACCACGCTGGAGCAGTTCGGCGACATGGTCGCCTGGACCGTGGACCTGCTGGGCATCGACGCGGTGGCCATCGGCACGGATTATTGCCCCGGCCACCCGCGTTCGGTGCGCACCTGGTGGCGCTACGCGAAGTGGTCGCGCCAGAGCGCGCCCGCCAAGGAGATGGAGATCGCGCCGCACGAAGGTTGGTCGGAATGGATGCGTACGCCCGCCGGCTTGCAGAACATCATTGTCGAGTTGGACCGGCGCGGCTTCGGTCAGGCCGACATCGACAAGATCATGGGGGGGAACTGGATGAGGCTGTTGCGTGAAACGATAGGCTGATTCGTCGATTGAGGAGCTGGGCCATGAACCGATTGCTGCGGTGTGTGTTGGGGGTGGGAGTGATGGCGGTACTGGGCGCGGCTGCTTCCGCCCAGGCGCAGGACGAGGCGTTTCCGAGCCGGCCGATCCGGCTGCTGGTGGGGTTCGCGCCGGGCGGCGGGACCGACGTGGTGGCGCGGGTCATCGCGCCCAGGCTGTCCGAGATCCTCGGCCAGTCGGTGGTGGTGGAGAACAAGCCGGGCGCGAGCGGCATCGTGGCCGGCGGGATGGTGGCCAAGGCGCCGCCCGACGGTTACACGCTGATGATGGGAGTGGTGTCGGTCAATACCATCCTGCCGCATCTGTTCAACAACATTCCCTACGACACCGCCGCGGACTTCGCGCCGGTGACGCTGACGGCGTCGGTGCCGCATTTCATCGCGGTGCATCCTTCCTTGCCGGTGCACAGCGTGGCGGAACTGATCGCCTACGCCAAGGCGCATCCGGGTGAACTGAGCTTCCCGTCCGCCGGCAGCGGCACCACGCCGCACATCGCCGGCGAGATGTTCAAGAGCATGGCCGGGGTGCAATTGCTGCACGTGCCGTACAAGAGCACCGGGCAGTCGATGCCCGACCTGCTGGCGGGGCGCTTGCAGGTCGGGTTCGATACTTATCCCACTACCGCGCCTTATGTGAAGACGGGCAAGCTGCGTGCCCTGGCGGTGACCGGCGCACGCCGGCTGGCGGAGTTTCCCGACCTGCCCACGGTGGCCGAAGCGGGCCTGCCCGACTACCGTTTCGCCACCTGGTACGGCGTCTTCGCGCCCAGGGGCACGCCGGCCGCCGTCGTCAACCGCCTGCACGGCGGTATTGCCAGGGCCATGGCGGCGCCCGACGTGCGCGAGCAACTGGTGAAGATGGGGGTGGACGGGACCGAGACCAGGACGCCGGAGGAGTTCGCGGCGCTGGTTCGCGCCGACACGGAGCGGTTCGGCAAGCTGGTCAAGGCGGCGGGGGTCCGGGTGGATTAGGCGGGGCGCGCACTCCGCGGTGGCCGCGGGATGCGCGCGTCCCGGGACTACGGGTTGAGGATGGCCTGGAGCACGACGCCGGTGGCCACGCCGATCAGGAAGTAGTCGGCGCCGACGTTGATCCAGTGGTAGCCGCGCGGAGGCGGGGCCAGGCGATGTCCGCGCCAGTTGTCCACCACGTACTGCGGCCCGCGGTAGGGGAAGGGCACGCGCTCGCCCTTGGCCCAGTGCCGATAGGCGGGGTCGCCGGGGCCTCCCGGCCCGCGTCCCTGCGGGCCGCGGTGATCGTGGCCGGGCGCGCGGCCCGGGCCGCGTCCCATGTCATGGCGCGGGCCGGGGCCCGGACGGTCCATGCCAGGATGGTCCATGCCCGGGCGTCCCATGCCCGGGTGTCCCGGTCCGCCTGCGCCATGGCCGCCTCCGGGCCGTCCGCCCGGAGGCCCGCCCTGTGCGTAGGAAGCGGTGGAGGCCGCGAGCAGGATACCGGTCAGCAGATGCGCCAGCAGACGCTTGGGTGCCATGATGATCTCCTTGAGGCAGTGCCACGCCGGGAACACGGGCGTGGCATTGATTCTATGCCTGGCGAGGGACCGCGCCACCCCCATCCGTGATGCAGATATTGCAGCCTGTTTCAGGGGCCGGCGGCGGTTATTCCACCGTGACGTTGGCCGCGCGCACGATGTCCTTCCATTTCTGGTAGTCGGCCTTGAGCAAGCGGGCGAACTCGTCGGTCGACATGGCCTGCGCCTCGGCGCCCTGGGCGTGGATGGCCTCGCGGGTCTCGGGCATGGCCAGCAGCCGGTTGACCGCGGTGTTGACGGTGGCGACGATTTCCCCGGGCGTGCCCGCCGGCATGAACAGGCCGTACCAGGTGCTGACGTCGAATCCCTTGTAGCCGAGTTCGGCGACGGTCGGCACGTCGGGCAGCGAAGTGCTGCGTTTGGCGCTGGTGACCGCCAGCGGCCGCAGCTTGCCCGACTGGATCTGCGCCATGGCCGACGGCACCGATGACACCATCAGGTTCACGTTGCCGGCCAGCACGTCCATCATGGCGGCGTTCGATCCCTTGTAGGGGATGTGCCGGATGTCGATCTTGGCGGCTTCCTTGAAGATCTCGCCGGCCAGGTGGATGGTGGTGCCGCTGCCGGGCGAACCGTAGGTGATGGATCCGGGCGCCGCCTTGGCCGCCGCGACCACGTCGGCCAGGGTCTTGAAGGGGGAGTTGGCCTGCGTGACGATGACGATGGGCGTATAGCCGACGTGCGCCACGGCCACCAGGTCCTTGGTCGGGTCGTAGGTCACGCTCTTGTACAGCCAGGGGGCCACGACCAGATTGTCCTTCTGGCCCATCACCATCTCATAGCCGGTAGGCGCCGCGCGCACGGCCGCGGCGATGCCGATGGTGCCGCCCGCGCCGGCGCGGTTTTCGGACACGACGGTCCATTTCTCGGCTTCGCCCAGCCTGGTGGCGATGAGGCGCGAGAGGATATCGGTACCGCCGCCCGGCGGGAAGGGAATCAGCAGGCGGATGGGCTTGGACGGATAGGCCTGGGCGTGGGCGCCCGTGGCGGCCAGCGCCAGCGCGGCGACGGCAAGGCATTTGCGGAACATGGGATGTCTCCTTGTCCTGGGGGCGTCAAGCATACCGGAATCCGCCTCCACCCCCGGCCCGTCCTGGCCGCCGGACCGGCTGGCCTTGCACGGAGCGATGGAAAACAAGCGTCATTTCCTGGATCATGCGAAAAGTCCCGTCAATAGAATATCGGGCGGACCGCATTCTCCTCGTCGCGCCGGACCGGCCGCGCACGTCCGGATGGGAGAGCGGGCCTGCCGTGGAGGAGGAAGCGCGTGCCCCCGCAGTACAACAACAGCCGGCGGAAAGCCGGCCCGAGGGAACCCGCCAACGATGCAAAATTCCCGGGCGGCATCGAGCCGGAGACGGATTTCATACGCTACGCGCTGGACTGCGCCGCCATCGTGGCCAGTACCGACGCGACGGGCACGATTACCTATGTCAACGCGAGGTTTTGCGAGATCAGCGGCTATTCCCGGCAGGAACTGCTCGCTTCCAATCACAGGATGCTGAAGTCCGGCCTCCACGGCACGGCATTCTTCCGCGCGATGTACCGGGAGATCGCGCAAGGCCACGTCTGGCATGGCGAGATCTGCAACCAGCGCAAGGACGGCTCGCTTTACTGGATGGAAACGACCATCGTGCCGCATGTCCTGCAGGACGGCACGATCGACAGCTATACCTCGATCTGCCTGGACATCACCGAGCGCAAGCTGCTCGAGGATGCCTTGAGGACCAGCAAGGAGAGCCTGCGGCGCATCGCCTACGTCGATCCGGTGACGGGATTGCCGAATCGCAGCTGGTTCCACCAGCACGTGGTGTCCCTGGTCGGCGAGTGCCGGCTGGCGGGCACCGGATTCCACCTGGGGTTGATGGACGTCGATGCGTTCAAGGAAATCAACGATTTTTTCGGCCATCCCGCCGGCGATGAACTGCTGCGGGAGGTCGCCAGGCGGCTGAGCGCGGTGGACGACCCCCGCCTGTCTGTTTCCCGGATGGGGGGAGACGAGTTCGGACTGGTCCTGGCCGGCGCGACCGACGACGAGGCCGCCGCGGTGTTCGAGCGTGTGCTGGAACGCGTGCGCGATCCCGTGCGTATCGCCGAGACGTCGCGGCGATGTTCGGCCAGCCTGGGCGTTTCCGTGTATCCCGGGCATGGCGAGGACGGCGAAAGCATGTTCCGGGCGGCCGACCTCGCGCTCTATCATGCCAAGTCGCTGGGCCGCGATCGGCTGGAGTGCTTCCAGCCCGGGCTCAGGGAAACCGCGGAACGCAAGTCGGAACTCCTGGCCGAGATCGAGACGGGACTGCGTGGCGAGGCTTTCGAATTGCACTACCAGCCCATCGTTCCCGTCGCGCCGGGGGGCAGGGTGGCGCTGGAGGCGCTGATGCGCTGGCGGCACCCGCTGCGCGGCCTGTTGCCGCCGGCCGCTTTCCAGGAGGGTTTCGCCGATCCGGCGGTCCGCGCGGCGCTGGGGATGTTCATGCTCGAACGGGTGTTCCGCGATGTCGACGCGCTGTGCGCAAGAAACATCCCGCTCGGCCGCGTGGCGATCAACCTGACGAATTCCGATTTTCGTTCCGAGGTCTTCCTGGACCGCTTCTTCGCGCTGTTCCGCGATAGCGGCATCGGTCCGGACCGGTTTTGCGTCGAAGTGACCGAGAGCATGTTCCTGGGCCTGAACCAGAAGCGGGTCGAACATGGCCTGCATCGCCTGCACGATGCAGGCGTCGAGATCGCGCTGGACGATTTCGGAACCGGCCACGCGTCGTTGACGCATCTGCGCCAGCTTCCCATCGACAGGCTGAAGATCGATCGCAGTTTCGTCGCCAACCTGGTCGCCTCGGCCGAGGACCAGGCCATCGTGCGGGGCATCATCGATATCGCGCACAGCCTGGGCAAGACCGTGACGGCCGAGGGTGTGGAGACGAGGGAGCAGGTCCGGCTGCTGTCCCACATGGGCTGCGACCTGCTCCAGGGTTGGTATTTCGGCAAGGCCTGCGAGGCTGGGGGCCTGTCCGATGTCCTCGACATGATGCCGCCCGTGGGCGAGCCCTCGTCCTGGGCGGGGAGAACGGCAAGGGAATGGACGCCAAATCGATCTTCGTGACGGTTGCGCTGATGGTGCTGGCCAACGGCGCCGTGCTGGCGAACGTCTACCGCGATCTTCCCGGGGCGCTGCGGCCCGCGGCGATCCGCTGGCAGGCCGGAACCGCCCTGGTCGCGCTGGGCAGCGGCGTCTTCGCGTTCGGCAGCATCATGCCGGTGCCCGTCATGGTGACGCTGGCGAACGGCACGCTGCTGCTCGGCCTGGGGGCCTACCACCGGGCGTTCGAGCGCTTCTATGGCCGCCGTTCGTCACCGGCTGACATCGCGATCGCCCTGGTCGCGGTGGCGGGCACGCTCTGGCTGTCGGCCATCCAGCCATGCTTCATCTGCCGCGTCGAACTGACGTCGGCGGCGTGGACCGTGTTGCTGCTCAGGTCGATGTGGCTGCTGCACGGGATGCGCACGGAAGATGAGTCCCGCAGCCGGCGCATGCTGATCGTTATCTATGGCCTGGTCGTGGTCTATGTCGTCGGGCGGGTCGTCGTCTACCTGCATCTCGACGTGCCGCGCGAGACCACGATAGCGACCAACGACTATGGCATCAACCTGATCTCGCCCATGTTCGTGGCCCTGCTGCCGGTGATCGGCACCACGGCGTTCGTCCTGCTCTGCACCGAGCGGGTGAAGCGCCAGCTGGAGATCGCGGCGGCCACCGACTACCTGACCGGCCTGCCCAACCGGCGCACGCTGGTCGCGGACGGGAACATGGCGTTCGGCAGGGCGCGCGAGACCGGCGCGGGGCTGGCCGTCGGGGTGATCGACATCGACCATTTCAAGGCGATCAACGATACCCATGGCCACGGGGTGGGCGACGAGGTGCTGGCTTTCACCGCGGACGGCCTGAAGCAGGCGGCGCGCAAGGGCGACCTGGTCGCGCGCACGGGAGGCGAGGAATTCGTGGTGTTGATGGACGATCTCGACCTGCAGGCGGCGACCGCGGCGCTGGAGCGTATCCGTGTCGCCGTGGCGGACAGTTGCTTCACTATCGACGGCGTGCCCATTCCCATCACGATTTCCGCGGGGGTGGCAAGCTGCGAATCCCGCGACCGGGATTTCGACGACGTGTTCCGGCGGGCCGACCGGGCGCTTTATCTGGCGAAGCTGGCGGGGCGCAACCGCGTCAGGCAGGCGGTGGTCTGAACGGAGGCTAGAGCATCGCGCTCAGCATCCGGCGGCCGCCCAGCAGTTCCGGCAGCAGGACATCCACCATGCGTTCCAGGGTGTAGCGGCTGGTGGCCGCCACCAGGCTCATCGCCGCGACGGTGCGTCCGGCCTGGTCATGGATGGGGACGGCTATGGAGCGCAGGCCCAGTTCGAGTTCCTCGTCGCTGGTGGCATGGCCGAGCCGCCGTGCTTCTTCCAGCAGCGCCGTCAGTTCGGGAATCCCGGTGCGGGTGCGCGGCGTGAGCGCGCGCCGTGGCATGCGGGCGAGCAGGCGGGCGGCTTCCTCGTCGGGCAGGGCGGCCATCAGCACCCGTCCGGTGGCCGCGCAATGGGCCGGAAGGCGCGAGCCCATGCCCAGCCCGTCCGACAGGCTGCGGCGGGTGGCGGCGCGCGCCACGAACACGACTTCGCCGCCGTCCAGCACGGCCAGCGAGCTCGACTCCTTGGTGCGTTCGCTGATGGTTTCCAGCACCGGCTGGACCAACTTGGGCAGGGGGCTGGAGCTGACATAGGCGTGTCCCAGGCGCAGCGTCCGGGGCGCCAGCCGGAAATACCTGCCGTCGCTTTCCACATAGCCCAGCCGCTGCAGCGTCAGCAGCGACCGGCGCGCCGTGGCGCGCGGATGTCCGGTGATCTCGGCCGCTTCGCTCAGGGTGAGCGGGCCGCTGCGCAGGCCGAAGGCTTCGATGATGGCCAGGCCTTTCTCCAGGCCGGCCACGTATTCCTTGTCTTCCTTGCTGCGGGTTTCGGGCAGGCTATTCATGGTCGAAGTGGTGTTCGTTTTGCGAACATTCTAACCACTTTTCTTGATCACTGGATATATGCGAACTAACGTTCGCTTTGCGACTTTCTGTTCGATTTATCCAAAAAAGGTCAAAGATGAGACAACCTGCATGGACAGCCTGTGCCATCGCGGCGTGGGCGGCGATCGCCAGCCCGGCCCAGGCCGACGAAGGCACCTTCCCCAATCGTCCGGTACGCATCGTCGTGCCTTATTCGGCCGGTGGCACCGCCGACGTGCTGCCGCGCATCCTGGGCGAGAAGCTCAGCGCGGCCTGGGGCCAGCCCGTCATCATCGACAACCGGCCCGGCGCGGGCGGCAACATCGGCGCCGACATGGTGGCCAAGGCGGCGCCCGATGGCTACACGCTGCTGGCCACGCCGCCGGCGCCGCTGGCCATCAACCAATACCTGTACAAGAGCCTGCCGTTCGACCCCGAGCGCTTCGCGCCGGTGACCGTGCTGGCGCGCGTGCCCAACGTGCTGGCGGTCAAGACCGGGCTGCCGGTGAAGTCGGCGCAGGAGTTCATCGACTACGCCCGCAAGAACCGCGGGCAGGTAACGGTGGCGACCCAGGGCAACGGCACGACCTCGCACCTGACCGGCGCGCTGGTCGCGGCCCAGGCCGGCCTGGAGTTCGTGTTCGTGCCGTACAAGGGCACGGCGCCGGCGCTGGCCGACCTGATGGGCGGGCAGGTCGATGCCTTCTTCGACAACATCAGCTCGACCTTCCGCCAGCACGAGTCGGGCAAGGTGCGCATCCTGGCCGTGACCGGCGCGCAACGCAGCCCCTTGCTGCCCAAGACGCCCACGCTGGCCGAGTCGGGGCTGCCCGGTTTCGACGTCAGCACCTGGTTCGGCGTGGTCGCGCCGGCCGGCACGCCGCCGGAGGTGGTGCGCAAGCTCAACGCCGCCATCGTCGAGGCGCTGAAGATGCCCGACGTCAGGCAGAAATTCATCGAGCAGGGGGCCGAGGTGGCCGGCGACACGCCGGCCCGGATGGCCGAATTCATGCAGGCCGAGCGCGCCAAGTGGAAGAAGGCCATCGACACGGCCGAGGTCACCATCAACTGATGCTTGCAGCAACGAGGAAGTCCATGTCTAGCAGCGACACCCAAGAACCCCGGACCTGGGAGCCGGGCCTGACGCGCGTGCCTTACTGGCTCTATCGCGACCAGGCGATCCATGACGCCGAACAGCGGCGCGTCTTCCAGGGACCGACCTGGAACTACCTGTGCCTGGAGGCCGAGATTGCCGAGCCGGGCGCCTACCGCACCACCTTCGTGGGCGACATGCCGGTGATCGTTGCCCGCGACGAGGACGGCGAACTGCAGGCCTTCGAGAACCGCTGCGCCCACCGGGGCGCGCTGATCGCGCTGGACGATGGCGGCAAGACGCGCGACTTCGCCTGCGTCTACCACGCCTGGCGCTACGACCTGCAAGGCAATTTGCGCGGCGTGGCGTTCCAGCAGGGCGTGAACGGCAAGGGCGGCATGCCGGCGGACTTCCGCATGGAGGACCATCACCCGCGCAAGCTGCGCACCGCCAGCGTGGCGGGCATGGTGTTCGGCAGCCTGGACGAGGACGTGCCGCCCATCGAGGAGTATCTGGGCGACGAGATCCTGGAGCGCATCGAACGCGTGTTGTGCAAGCCGGTGGAGGTGATCGGCCGCTTCAAGCAGACCATCCCGAACAACTGGAAGCTGTACATGGAGAACGTCAAGGACTCCTACCATGCCAGCCTGCTGCACGTGTTCTTCACCACCTTCAACATCAACCGCCTGTCGCAGAAGGGCGGGGTGATCGTGAGCGAGACCGGGGCCCACCACGTCAGCTATTCCAAGGTGTCGCACCAGCCCCAGCCCAACGCCGAGTACAGCGCCGAGAAACTGCGCTCGGACAAGGAAGGCTACGCGCTGGCCGACCCCAGCATGCTGGACGGCTGCGACGAGTTCGGCGACGGCGTGACCTTGCAGATCCTGTCGGTGTTTCCGGGTTTCGTGCTGGCGCAGATCCAGAACACCCTGGCCGTGCGCCAGATCCTGCCCGACGGGCTGGACCGGACGGTGCTGAACTGGACCTACCTGGGCTTCCAGGACGACACGCCGGAACTGCGGCGCATGCGGCTCAAGCAATCCAACCTGACGGGGCCGGCCGGCTTCGTGTCCATGGAGGATGGCGCGGTGGGCGGTTTCGTGCAGCGCGGCATCGCGGCCAGCCGCGATCGGGAAGCCGTGCTGGAGATGGGCGGCGGCGGCATCGAGACCCAGGAGAACCGCACCACCGAGGCGTCGGTGCGCGGATTCTGGAACGCTTATCGCGGCTACATGGAGATCTGAAGCATGGCCGGATTCACTCAAGAGCGGCTGGGCACCCTGAACGCCGCCTACGCGCGCTGCATCGACAACGACGAGGTCGAGGCCTGGCCGGCGTTCTTCGAGGAACGCTGCCTGTACGTGGTCAATACCGCCGAGAACCACGCGGCGGGCATGGAAGCCGGCGTGATCTACGCCGACTCGCGCGCCATGCTGCAGGACCGTGTCTCGGCGCTGCGCGATGCCAACGTCTACGAGCGCCATCGCTATCGCCACATCGTCGGACTGCCGTTCGTGCTGGGCATCCAGGACGGCGAGGCCAGCGTCGAGACGCCGTTCCTCGTGGTGCGCATCATGCGCGACGGCGCCACCGAGGTGTTCGCGTCCGGGCGCTACCTGGATCGCGTGGTCGAAGGCGCGGATGGGCAGCTCAGGTTCGCCCAGCGGCTGGCCATCTGCGACAGCCGGAACATCGATACCCTGCTGGCGATACCGCTATGAGCGCGACCGTCCAACCGTCCGGGGAAGCGGCGCGCAAGCGCATCGCGGTCGCGCTGGGCGATGCCAACGGCATCGGCCCGGAGATCGCCGTCAAGGCCGCCCGCGCGCTGCGCGACGCCCAGGTCGATTGCGTGCTGGTGGGCGATGGCTTCGTGCTGCGCGAGCAGATGGCCCGCCACGCGCCCGGCATGGCGCTGACCGCCTTCGAGCCGGGCGCGGCACGCCTGCCGGACCAGATGTTGTGGGCCGAGGTGGCGGGCCTGCCGCCATCGGACTACGCCCCGGGCGAGGTGCGGGCCGCCGCGGGCGCGGCCATGGTGGCCTATGTCGGCGAGGCGGTGCGCCTGGCGCGCGCCGGCCTGGTCGATGCCGTGGTCGGCTGTCCGCATTCGGAGACCTCGGTGGCGCGGGCCGGCATTCCGTTCTCGGGCTATCCGGGGCTGATCGCGCAACTGACCGGGACGCCGGCCGATCGGGTGTTCCTGATGCTGGCCACGCCCGATCTCAGGATCGGCCACGTGACGCTGCACGAACCGGTGCGGCGGGCGCTGGCCCGGCTGGACACGCAACTGGTGGTCGACGCGGCGCTGGCCGTCATGGACGGGGCGCGCGCGATCGGCATCGCGCGGCCGCGCCTGGGGGTGTTCGGCATCAATCCCCACGCGGGCGAGGGCGGCCTGTTCGGCGACGAGGACCAGGCCATCACCGAGCCGGCGGTGGCGCGCCTGCGTGCCATGGGCCTGGACGTGGACGGCCCGCAGGGGGCCGACCTGATGCTGGCCCAGCGCGCGCACGACGTGTATCTGGCCATGTTCCACGACCAGGGCCACATTCCGGTCAAGCTGCTGAGTCCCCGGCAGGCCAGCGCGCTGTCCCTGGGGGGCGGCGTGCGTTTCAGCAGCGTCGGGCATGGCTGCGCCTTCGACATCGCCGGCCTGGGCACGGCGGACGCCTCCGCCGTGCTGCGTACCGTGCGCCTGCTGGCCGGGCTGGCCGACCACTAGTTCGCGGGACAGGAATGGAACCCATGCAATACACCATACGCATCGACCAGCGAGACATCGAGTTTCCCTGCGAGGAAGGCCAGACCGTGCTGGACGGCGCGCTGGCCGCCGGCTACGAGATCCCGTATTCCTGCCGTACCGGCATCTGTGGCAGCTGTCGGGGCCGCATCGTGCGGGGGGACGTGCGCGGCGGGGCCGGCGAGGGCGTGCTGGACGAGGACGAGCGGCGCGGGGGCGGGGCGCTGCTGTGCCAGGCCCGACCCTGTTCCGACCTGGACGTGGCGGTGCGCGACATCGAACGCCGCGATCCCGCCGCAAGCAAGACCGTGGCCGCCAAGGTCTACCGGCTGGCACGCGCCGCCCACGACGTGACGGTGCTGCACCTGCGCTTTCCCGCCGGCACACGGGTGCGCTTCAAGGCGGGGCAGTACCTGCACGCGCGGATGGCGGACGGCACCATCCGCCATTTCTCGATGGCCAACCCGCCACAGCAGAGCGACGGCGTGGAGCTGCACATCCGGCATGTTCCGGGTGGAAAGTTCTCGGGCTATCTGGCGGAGTCGGCGCAGGCCGGCCAGTTGCTGGACGTGTCGCTGCCTTTTGGCGACTTCTACCTGCGCGAGACCGGCCTGCCGGCGGTGCTGGTGGCCAGCGGCACCGGTTTCGCGCCCATCAAGTCCATCGTCGAGGACGCCATCCGGCGCAAGCTCGACCGGCCCATGACCCTCTATTGGGGCGCGCGGCGGGAAGAGGACCTGTACCTGGCGGACCTGCCGCGCAAGTGGGCCGACAAGCACCCCTGGTTCCGCTTCGTGCCCGTGCTGTCCGACAGTCCGGCGGACGGCGGCTGGCAAGGCCGCCAGGGCTTCGTCCACCAGGCGGTGCTGGACGACTTTGCCTCGCTGGCGGGGCATGAGGTCTATGCCTGTGGCGCGCCGGCGATGATCAGCGCGGCGCGCCAGGACTTCGTGCACGAGCGGGGGCTGGTCGCCGACCGCTTTTACTGCGACGCCTTCGTGCCCATGGCGCCGCAGGCGGCATAGCGCCCGTGCCCGTTCCCGGCTGTGCCAGAATGAGGCGTCGTCGGGGTGCGGAGCTTTCATGGATTGGATTCAACGCCTGCGTGTCAGGCAACTATATGTGCTGGTCTCGCTTCACGAGACGGCCAACCTGAGCCTGACCGCGGCGCGCATGCACATGACCCAGCCCGCCTTGTCCAAGTGGCTGCGCGAGCTGGAAACGGACCTGGGCGTGGAGCTGTTCGAGCGGCATTCGCGCGGACTGGTGCCCACGCGCTTCTGCGACACGCTGGTCGAGCACGCCCGGACGGTGCTGGGGGAGCTCGAACGCACCGGCGAGGCGCTGCGCGCGATGAGCGACGGGGCAGTGGGGCAGTTGCTGGTCGGCACCACGCCCATCGGGACCAGCGGGCTGCTGCCGGCGTGCCTGGGCCACTACCGCCGCCTGCGGCCAGGCATCTGCGTGGGGGTGCAGGAGAACTCCCTGGAGAAGCTGCTGCCCCTCTTGAAGGAGGGCCGGATCGATTGCATCGTGTCCCGCATCGAGGCGCCCGTCGATCCGGCGGTCGTGGCCGAGCCGCTGCATGAAGAGGGGATATGCGTGGTGGCGAGCCGCAGCCACCCGCTGGCGCGGCTGCGCAAGGTGCACTGGGCCCAGGCCCGCGACTATCCCTGGGCCATGCCGCAGGCCGGAACGCCGCTGCGGCGCGAGTTGGAGCTGGGGCTGGCCGCGGTGGGCGAGCCGACGCCGCGCGCGGCCATCGAGGCGTCGTCGGTGGTCCTGATCGCCTCGCTGTTGCAGGACGGCGAGATGCTGGCGGTGATGTCGGACGCCGTGGTGAAGGCCTTGTCCCGGCTCGGCCGCCTGAAAGTCCTGCCCCTGGCGCTGGGGCGCAGGGCCACGGTCGGGGTGCTGCGACGCGCCGGCACGATGCCGGCGCCGGTGCTGGCGGACTTCCTGGCCTGCCTGCGGAACGCCGCCCTGCCCGAGGCCACCGGCCGGAATAACCAGAATTCATGACAGCGGGCCCAATAGTCATTATCCGGCCGGCGCCCGCGCATCCATACTCCGGGCACAAGTCCATCATGCAAGGAGACAACATGGGTGCGACCCGTATCCTCGTCGCGGCCTGTGCCACGTTCGCCGTGGCAGCGACCGCCGCCGCGCAGCCGGCGGCCTTTCCCTCCCGGCCCGTGCGCATCGTCGTGCCGTTCGCCCCGGGCGGCGCCGTGGACGTGATGACCCGGCAACTGGCGCGCGTGATGTCCGAGCAGCAGGGTTATACCGTCATCGTCGAGAACAAGCCTGGCGCCTCCGGCCTGATCGCGTCGGAGGCGGTGGCCAAGTCCGCGCCCGACGGCTACACGCTGCTGATGGCGACCTCGAACACGCATGGCGTGAACAGCGCCCTGTTCAAGCAACTGCCCTACGATCCGGTCAAGGACTTCACGCCGGTGGCCATGGTGGCCGACAACGTCGTCGTGCTGCTGGCGCACCGGTCGTTCCCGGCGGCGAACTTCCAGGAAGCGGTGGCCCTGATCCGCAAGACGCCGGGCAAGTACAGCTACGCCTCGCCGGGATCAGGCACGGTCCATCACATGGGCATGGAACTGCTGAAGGCGGCCGCCCACCTGGACGTGGTGCACGTGGGCTACAAGGGCGCCGGCCCGGCGATGGCCGATCTGGCCGCGGGGCACGTGCCGCTGATGATGGGCGGCATCGCGCCGGCGGCGCCGTTCATCAAGTCGGGCGCGGTGCGCGTGCTGGCCGTGGCCAATCCCGAGCCGTTCCCCACGCTGCCCGGCGTGCCGCTGTTCAAGGACGTGGCGCCGGATGTGTCGGTGACCTCGTGGATGGGGTTGACGGCCCCGGCCGGCACGCCCGCCGCCGTGGTGGACCGCATCAACGCCGACGTGCGCAAGGCGCTGGACAAGCCGGGCTTCGCGCAGACCATGGCCGACATCGGCATGGTGCCACGCCCGATGAGCCCGGCCGACATGGGCCGCCAGATCGCCGCCGAGATGCCCAAGTGGAAGCGGGCGGTGCAGGTTTCCGGCGCCACCGCCGAATGAGTCCGGACGACAACGCTTCGATGGAATCCCCGATGCCGCAATCGCAACGCCCCGTCAATTTCCTGCTCTTCATCACCGACCAGCATCGTGCCGATCACCTGGGCGCCTATGGCAACCGGGTCGTCGCCACGCCCAACCTGGATGCGCTGGCCGCCGCCGGCTGGCGCGGCGACGAGATGCACGTCGCCACCCCCATCTGCATGCCCAACCGCGCCAGCCTGCTGACAGGCCGCTATCCGTCGGCCCATGGCGCGCGCCACAACGGCATTCCGCTCGACCTGCAATCGTCCACCTTCGTGGACGTGCTGCGCCAGGCCGGCTACCGCACGTCGCTGGTGGGCAAGGCGCATTTCCAGAACATGACGGACAACCCGCCGCCCTGGCCGCCCAATCCCGCCGACCGGCTGGCGCGCGAGGCGAAGGTGCGCGGGCCCGGGCGCTACGACCAGGAGAACCGCAACAAGTGGCTGACCCGGGAGGACTACGACCTCGATTATCCGTTCTACGGTTTCGAGGACGTGGACCTGGTGGACGACCACAGCGATTCGGTCCACGGCCACTACCGCCAGTGGCTGCGCCGCCACCATCCCGAGGTGGAGGCCCTGATCGGACCGAAGGCCGCCACGCCCGCGCCGGACTACGTGCTGACCTCGTTCGGCCAGGCCTGGCGCACGGCGGTGCCCGAGGAGCTCTATCCCAGCGCCTACATCGCCGACCGGACCATCGAGCGCCTGGCGCGCGCCGGCGGCCAGCCGTTCTTCATCCAGTGCTCGTTTCCCGATCCCCATCATCCCTTCACGCCGCCGGGCAAGTACTGGGACATGTACGACCCCGACGAGATGGCGCTGCCGCCGTCCTTCCATACCGGCGAGGCGCCGCTGCCCCACGTCGAATGGCTGTACCGCCAGCGCGACGGCGGCAAGGCGGTCAAGCACACGCCCGCGATCTTCGCCTGCACCGAGCGCGAGGCCAAGGAGGCGCTGGCGCTGAACTATGGGTCCATCACCAACATCGACCACCAGATCGGCCGGGTGCTGGCGGCGCTGAAGCAGCTAGGGCTGGAGAACGATACGGTGGTGATCTTCACCAGCGACCATGGCGACTACCTGGGCGACCATCAACTGATGCTGAAGGGACCCATCCACTACCGGGGCCTGGTGCGGGTGCCGTTCATCTGGCACGACCCCCGGCTGCCGGCGCGGGGCGCCGGCAGCGCGCTGGCCAGCACCATCGACGTCGCCCCGACCATCCTGGCGCGGGCCGGCGTGGCGGGCTTCAACGGCATCCAGGGCAAGAGCCTGCTGGATGTCATGGAGGGCAAGGCCGAACGCGTGCGCGAACACCTGATGATCGAGGAAGAGGGCCAGCGCGTCATCCTGGGCTTCGATGCCCGCATCCGCTGCCGCACGCTGCGCTCGGACCGTTATCGCCTGACGATCTACGACGGCGCCGGGTGGGGCGAGCTGTATGACCTGGAGCGGGATCCCATCGAGGCGCGGAACCTGTGGGACGATGCCGGACACGCGGGCGTGAAGGCCGAGATGATGCAGGCCCTGGCGCGCGACATGCTGTATCACATCGACACCAGCCCCTATCCCGACGCGCTGGCGTAGAGGTCCCCCCCTACGCGCTTCGCGCGCCCCCCAGGGGGCGATGCGGGTGGACCGGCGGAGCCGGATCCACCGCATTCTGGAGGGAATAGCGAATTAGTCCAGGGTGATCTTCAGGTCGCGGATCAGTTTTTGCCAGAGTTCGCTTTCGCTCTTGACGAGGGCGGCGTATTCCTGGGGCGTGCTGCCCACGGGTTCGATGCCGAATTCCACCAGTTTCTTGTTCACGGCCGGGGTCTTGATGGCGGCGGTGACCTGTTTCTGGAGGGCGGCGATGACCTCGGGCGGCGTGTTCGCGGGGGCGACCATGCCGACCTGGGCCGAAGCTTCCACATTCTGGATGCCCAGTTCTGCGAAGGTGGGCACGTCGGGCAACTGGGGCAGGCGCGTGGGGTTGGCCACGGCCAGCGGACGGACCTTGTTGCCCTTGATGAAGGCGTTGCCGGCGGCGAGGTCGGTCATCATGGCCGGCAACTGGCCGCCGGCCACGTCGACCAGGGCGGGCGCGGCGCCGCGGTACGCGATGTGCAGCATGCGCATGCCGGTGCGTTCCTTCAGCAGTTCCATGGCCAGGTGGTGCGGGCTGCCCGCGCCGGCCGAGGCATAGCTGTACTTGCCGGGCTGGCTCTTGACCTTGGCGATGAAGTCCTTGGCGTCCTTGAATTCGGTGTTCGGGCCCACGATCAGGATCATGGGGAACTTGCCCATGAGGGTGACGGGCGCCAGGTCGCGCGAGGGGTTGTAGCTCAGGTTCTTGTACAGGGCCGGGTTGAACACCAGCGTGCCGTTGTCGGCCGACAGCACCGTATAGCCGTCGGGCGCGGCGCGCGCCGTCTCGACCGCGCCGATGGCCGTGTTGCCGCCGGGTTTGTTGTCCACCACGACGGGCTGTTTGACGATCTCGGACAACTGGGCGCCGATGGTGCGGGCCAGGAAGTCGGAGCCGCCGCCCACCGCGTAGGGAACGATCCAGCGGACGGGCTTGGCGGGATAGGCGTCGGCCGCCGCGGCCGCGCCGGTCCAGAGCACCAGCGCGGAAGCCGCCAGTGCCGTCGTCCACGTGTTTTTCATGGTTGTCTCCTTGAGATTGTCATGCTTGGGCCCGGGCTTGGGAACAAGGCCGGGCCGCGTGGAAAACAGGCCTAGCCGGCGATGGGCAGGGCGGGCAGGATGGTGCCGGCGCACGAGCCGAAGCCCACGCGGTAGCCGTCGCCCTGGCACCAGCCGGTCAGGATGACTTCATCGCCGTCCTCGATGAAGGCACGGGTCGCCCCGCCGATGTCCATCGGATTCTTGCCATTGGCGGTGAGCTCCAGCAGCGATCCGTACGAGCCCGCGTCCGGGCCGCTGATCGTGCCGGATCCCATCAGGTCCCCCACCCGGGTGTTGCAGCCGGACACCGTATGGTGCGCCAGTTGCTGAGCCATCGTCCAGTACATGTGCTTGAAGTTGGTGGCGGCGATGGAGCTGGCCTGGGGCCGGCCCTGCGGACGCAGCGAGACTTCCAGCCGGATGTCGAAGGCATGCGGGCCGTCGTGGCGCAGGTAGGCCAGGGGCTCGGGCTCCTGCCGGGGCTGTTGGGCCCGGAAGGGCGCCAGGGCGTCCATCGTGACCACCCAGGGCGAGATGGTCGTGGCGAAGCTCTTGGCGTTGAAGGGGCCCAGCGGGACGTATTCCCAGGCCTGGAGATCGCGGGCGCTCCAGTCGTTCAGCAGGACCATGCCGAAGATGTGCGATTCGGCATCGGCGCTGGATACCGGTTCGGCCATGCCGTTGGGCACGCCGACGAAAAAGCCGGTTTCCAGTTCGAAGTCCAGCTTCAGGCAGGGCGAGAACACCGGCCGCTCCTGGTTGGGAAGCTTGATCTGTCCGTTGGGCCGCCGCACCGGCGTGCCGCTGACGACCACCGACGAGGCCCGGCCGTTGTAGCCGATGGGGATTTCCAGCCAGTTCGGCAGCAGGGCGTTCTTGGGGTCGCGGAACAGGGCGCCGACGTTGGTCGCGTGTTCCTTGGAGGAATAGAAGTCGGTGTAGCCGGGGATCTCCACCGGCAGCAGCAGTGTCGCGCCCGCCTGCGGCACCAGCGCCTGGGCGCGTGCCGCGGCGTCGTCGCGCAAGGTGGCGGTATCGGCGGCCAGCAGCGTGCTGACCTGGCCGCGTACGCTGCGCCAGATGTCCCGGCCGGCGGCCATGAAGGCGTTCAGGCTGGCGGCGGCGAACAGGGGCCGGGGCGTACGCAGCAGGCCCGCCTGTTCGAGCCGGGCCAGGTCCAGGATCTGGTCGCCGATGGCCACGCCCACCCGGGCGGGCGCGTCGGCGGACGGCTTGAAGACGCCGTAGGGCAGGTTCTGGATGGGGAAGTGGCTGTCAGCGGCATTGGCCGATTCGACCCAGCTTCTCAGGCTGGGGGCGATCGTGGGATCGGCGGGATTCATCGGGTCTCCGGGGAAAAATGCTTGGTCAGGTTCTGCCAGCACTGGAAGTACTGGCTTTGCAATTGGGCGGTGTCCAGCGCGTAGCGGGTGGGCTTGATGACGTGGCGGGTCTCGAACATGAACGCCATCGTATCGCCGACCTTGTGCGGCCGCGAGGTGTCCGCGCGCGAGGCTTTCTCGAAGGTGTCGCCATCGGGGCCGTGGCCGGTCATGCAGTTGTGCAGGCTGGCGCCGCCCGGCACGAAACCCTCGGCCTTGGCGTCGTAGGCGCCGTGAACCAGCCCCATGAATTCACTGGCGACGTTGCGGTGGAACCAGGGCGGGCGGAAGGTGTCCTCGGCCGCCAGCCAGCGCGGCGGGAAGATGACGAAATCCAGCGAGTCCACGCCCGGCGTGTCGCTGGGCGCCTGCAACACCAGGAAGATGGACGGATCAGGATGATCGTAGCTGATCGAGCCCAGGGTGTTGAAGCGGCGCAGGTCGTACTTGCAGGGGGCGTAGTTGCCGTGCCAGGCCACTACGTCCAGCGGCGAATGACCGATGGCGGCGCGCCAGAGACGGCCGCCGAACTTGGCCACCAGTTCGAAGCGGCCTTCGCGGTCCTCGTAGCTGGCGCAGGGGGTCAGGAAGTCGCGCGGGTTCGCCAGGCCGTTCGAGCCGATCACGCCCAGGTCGGGCAGGCGCAGCAGGGCGCCGAAGTTCTCGCAGATATAGCCGCGCGCCTCGCCGTCGGGCAGCGATACCTGGAAGCGGCAGCCGCGCGGCACGACCGCGATCTCCTGTGGTTCGAGGTCGATCACGCCCAGCTCGGTGGCGATGCGCAGGCGCCCGTGCTGGGGCACGATCAGCAGTTCGCCGTCGGCGCTGTAGAAGTAGCGGTCCTGCATGGAGCGGTTGGCGGCGTACAGGTGGATGGCGCAGCCCTGCATGGCATCGGCCGATCCGTTGCCCGCCATGGTGACCCAGCCGTCGACGAAATCGGTGGGGGCCTGAGGCATGGGCAGTGGATCCCAGCGCAACTGGTTGGGCGAGGTGGGCGGTACCTGGCTGAAGTCGCTTACCAGGCGCGGGCTTTCCATGGGTTCGAAGGGCAGGTGCACCGCGGCCGGGCGGATGCGGTACAGCCACGACCGCCGGTTGTGGCTGCGCGGCGCGGTGAAGGCCGTGCCGGACAATTGTTCGGCATAGAGGCCATAGGGCGCGCGCTGGGGGGAATTGCGTCCCACGGGCAGGGCGCCCGGCAGGGCTTCGGTGGCGAACTCATTGCCGAAGCCCGACATGTAGCCGGGGCCGGCGGCGGTGTCGGCGGGAGGGGAGGTCGTGTTCATGGCAATTTACGTTGAAAGTAATCCATTTACGATAAGCGTAATTTCTGTTGATGGCCGAGTCAAGTTATTACGTTGTGCGTGCTAGGATTACGTTAAGCGTAATTCAAGCGAGGGGCGGCGTGGCCACCAGGGAAAGAACGGGCGAAGGCGAGGACGAGGCACCGGCACGCGCCGGCAGCGGTGTGCAGGCCCTGGAAACCGGACTGTCGGTGCTCGATGCATTCGCGGACGTGATCCGCCCCATGATGCTCAAGGAAATCGCCCAGGCCGCCGACATGCACCCGGCCAAGGTACACCGCTACCTCGCGAGCTTCGTCAAGCGCGGCTATGTGGAGCAGGACGCGCAGGGGCGCTACAGCCTGGGGCGCGGGGCATTGCGCATCGGCCTGGCCAGCCTGGCTTCGCTGGACGCCGTCCGGCTGGCCACGCCGCTGCTGGACGAACTGAGCAACGCGCTGGGCGAGACCGTGCTGGCGGCTGTGTGGGGCAATCGCGGACCCACCGTCGTGCAATGGCGCGACTCACCCCGGCCGGTGATGGTGAACGTGCGTCCCGGTTCGGTCCTGCCGCTGCTGTCGTCGGCGACCGGGCGGGTGTTCGCCGCCTTCATGGAAGCGCCCTTGACAGCCTCGCTGGTCGAGGAAGAGCTGAAGGAGCGGGCCGCCGAGGGGGCCTACCCGTCGAACGTCCGCGAGGTGGACGAGTTGCTGCACGGCGTGCGCGCGCTGCACCTGGGCCGCGTCACCGGCGATGTCCTGCCCGGTGTGGATTCGGTCAGCTCGCCGGTCTTCGACTACGACTCGCGCATGGTGCTGGCCATCACTGCCCTGGGCAACAGCGCCCGCTTCGACTCCGACCCCGCCGGCCCCGTCGCCACCGCCATCCGCCAGGCCGCCCGGACCCTGTCCCATCGCCTGGGCTACCCCGGGGACCCCGCGGCGTCATAAAGAAAAAGCCGCTCGAAAAGAGCGGCGAAAGACTGCACCCAACACTGGGAGAGCCCACCCTCTACCCGCGGCGCCCCACGGGACCCGGCGCCGGGCCGCCCCAAGGCGGGTCCCGGCCCCCTTGGGGGGCTGCCGCGTAGCGGCTGGGGGCCCACCATTCGGGGCGCGCGCCAGCGCGCAGGGGGGTCAATACTCGACCGGCAGCAGGATTTCGCCTCGGATGCCGGCGCCGTCGTTGATCACCACGCGCAGGGTCTTGGGCTTGCCGTCGGCCTTGGCGCGATAGGTGATGACGTAGCCGCCGGCCGCTACCTCCGCGATGGGCAGATCGACCAGGCTGAACGCTCTCTTGTCCCATTCGAAGTAGGCGCCGCCCGTTCCTTCGGTGCCCGCGAACACCTTCATGTCGGTGTGTTGTCCAGGATTGCTGATCTTGGGCGACACCACATGCACCACGGCCTTGCCCTTGAGCTTGGCGATCAGGTCGGCCGCCGACGGGGGGATCCAGCGCCCGCTGATGCTGTCCTCGCTATAGCTGATCGAGTTGTGCGACACGACATCGGTGATGACGATCAACACCCGCTGGGCACCGGTGCGCCAAGGTGTGTTGTCGAACGCGAACTGCAAGGCGCCGATCGCATTCTCCGGCTCGTTGTTGCCGCCGGTGGCGGTTTCCTCGCTGATGAACTGCTTGAACTTGGTGAAGTCGGTGGTGGGCGCGAAGACTTGTCGTTCGCTGGAGTCAAAGGCGGGGGGCTGGGTGCTGCCGGTGCCGATCCGCCTGGAGCCGGTGGCCTTGGTGTCGAACGCATCGCCGAACGTGACCGCGCCCAGTTGGACGTCGAGGCCGCTCTTCCCGAGGAAGTCGGCGAAGTCGATGATGGAAGATTGCACGCTCGTGAGCGCGCCGCTCATGCTGCCCGTCGTATCGAACACGAACACCACGTCAGCCTTGGCACGCGTCGAGTCTTCGCCGATACGGCGCACGGTGTGGCCCTTGACGATGCCGCCCTCGACCACGACGAAATCGTTGGCGGTCAGGTCCGGCACGGCCGCGCGCGTCAGGTTCGCGCGGGTCGCCGCGAACTTGTTCGGACCGGAGCGCATGGACAATTGCCGCGCGGAAAGGGTCGTGGCGGTGGGCGCGGCGAAGCCCGCGACGTTGATGTCGTACAGGCCGCTGCCGTCGGTCTTCGCCGCGATGGACGCGGCTGCCGTGATGGTCGGGTCGGTGATCGTCGCGGGCGGCTTGGCCGTGCTGTCGGCATAGGGGTCGGGAGGCGGTGGCGGCGGGGTGGTGCCGCCTCCGCCTCCGCCGCTGGGCGTGACCGCGCCGTCGCCGCCGCAGCCCGCGAGGAATCCCGCGACCAGCAGCGCCATCAGTCCATTCCTGGAAAACAGTTTCATCGTCGTGCTCCCTAATTCCCCCCCAGGGGGTGCATGGCATGAATGCGCGGCGCGCGGACCATCCTGACCAGAGAGGGTGGGCCGTGCGGCGCGGACTGGTGTCGAACCCCGGTCCGGATGGCGCCAGGGGTTCATGCAGGGGATGGTAGGGAGGAACCGCAAGCCGCTGAATATGGCAAACGGTGGGCCGGGACTAGGCTGAATGGAGGAGGGGGCGCCGCGCGCGAAGGCGCGGCGGGGGGATCAGGCGACTTCGTAGTCGACCATGCAGCCCGAGCTGAGATAGCGATCCATCCTGGCGCGCGTTTCCATGTGGACCGGATGGGCGTGGTAGCCCTGCAGCGCCTCGCGGTCGGTGAACACCGTGTAGACCACCACGTCCAGCGCCTTGCTCGACGTGCTGAAGTTCAATCCGGCTTCGGATTCGAGCAGGCCCGGAATGCGCCCGCGCTGCGCCGCGATGGTTTCGCGTATGACCGCGAAAACCGATTCGCGGGTGTCGCCATCTTCGAGTTTCAAATGCCACATGGCGATGTGCTTGATCATGGGAGTCCTCGAGGTGAAGGTCAGGGCTGCGCCGGGCGCGCCGCGAGCCGCCACAGCACCGTGGTCTCGGCGGCCCGGGCCGCGTGCAGGGGATCGTTTCCGTCCTGCGCCTTGGGATGGCGGGGGCGGGTCTCGATGCGGTCGATTACCTGCAGGCCGGCGTTTTCAATCAGCGCCAGCAGTTCGGACCGGGGGCGCAGGCCCAGGTGTTCGGCCAGGTCCGACAGGATCAGCCAGCCTTCGCCTTTGGGCGCCAGGTGGCTGGCCAATCCGGCCAGGAAGCCGCGCAGCATGCGGCTGTCGGGATCGAAGACCGCCCGGTCCAGGCTGGAGTGCGCGGGCCCGGGTACCCAGGGGGGATTGCAGACGATGAGCTGCGCGCGGCCTTTGGGAAAGAGGTCGGCCGTTTCGACGCGGACACGGTCCGCCAGGCCGAGCCGGTCGACGTTTTCGCGTGCGCAGGCCAGGGCCTGGGGATCGGCGTCGGTCGCCACGATCCGGCGCACGCCGCGCCGCGCCAGCAGGGCGGCCAGCACGCCGGTGCCGGTGCCGATGTCGAAGGCGGTGTCCTGTCCCGGCAGCGGCGCCCGCGCCACCAGTTCAACGTATTCGCCGCGTATCGGCGAAAAGACCCCGTGATGGGGATGGATGCGGGCGCCGAGCGCCGCCACGGGCACGCCTTTCTTGCGCCACTCGTGGGCGCCGATCACGCCTTGCAGTTCGCGCAGCGAGACCACCGCGGCGCGGCCGATGTCGCCATAGGCTTCCTGGCAGGCTTGTCTCACGTCGGGCGCGCGCCGCAGCGGGATGCCGAAATCCGCGTCCAGGGGCACCAGCAGCATGCCCAGCACGCGGGCGCGCTGCAACTGCGCCTGGCGATACAGATGGAAGGTCTGGGTGATCGTGGCGCCGGGCTTGAACGGCCGGCGGTCCACCCGCCGTGCCATGGCCTGCAGCAGCAGGCGGGCGTTCTGGAAGTCGCCGCGCCACAGCAGCGCCGTGCCTTCGCAGGCCAGGCGATAGGCCTGGTCGGCCGGCATGCGGTCGTCCGCCGTCTCGACGCGTCGGGGAGGGGGATGCCCGCCGGCCGACAGCCAGGCTGCCTCGCGGGGGTCGGGATCGTTCCAGTGCAGGATGTCGTCGGCGGTCGTCACGGTGGGGAAAAGGCAAGGGCGAAGGGGGCCGAGTCTACTCCATCGGCGTGGCCCGGCGGCGCCAGACGGTGGCGAGCCAGGGCTGCTGGGCGCGCGGCAGGCCGGCGGGCCGGTAGTAATGCTCGAGCTCGTCGAAGCCGGCGGCGTCCAGGTATCGGCGCCACTGTTCCAGGTCATGGTAGACGCCGTAGCGGCCCCGGTTCCAGCCTTCTTCGTTGTTGCCGCGGGGGTTGGAGCAGAACAATACGCCGCCTGGCTTGAGCGTGGCGCGCAGGGCGGCCAGCACGCGTGGCAGGTCCTGGCTGGGGATGTGGAACATCGAGGCGTTGGCGAAGATGCCGTCGAAGCGATGGGCCGGCAGGTCGAGCGCCAGGAAGTCCTGGCACCATACCTCGCAGCCGCTGTGCGTCCGCGCCATGGCGGCGAACGATGGCGAGCCGTCCAGGCCCACGGCCTCGTGGCCCCGTTCGCGCAAGGCCTTCAGGTCGCGGCCCGGCCCGCACCCGAAGTCCAGGATGGACAGGGGCGCGGGCGCGGCGATGTGCCGCAGCAGCGCGTCGATGTTCTGCCCGACGTCGTGGCCGCGCGTGCCTTCCCAGAAGGCGGCGGCGTTCTGTTCGTAGTAGTCCAGGGTGGGGGCTGAGATGTCGCGGTTGGGTTCGGTCATGGGGTTCGGCGGCGTGGGCCGTGCGGGTTATGATCCAGGGCCTACGTATCGTTTCTTGTTGCGGAGACCTGCCTGATGCCTGCGTTCGACTACGACCTTATCACCATTGGCGCCGGTTCGGGCGGCGTGGCCGGCTCGCGCCGGGCCGCGTCGTACGGGGCGCGCGTGGCGATCTGCGAGGACAACCGGGTGGGCGGTACCTGCGTCATACGCGGCTGCGTGCCGAAGAAGCTGCTGATGTACGGGTCGCAGTTCGCCGACGCCTTCCAGGACGCGGCGGGCTACGGCTGGACCGTCCCGGGCGCGAACCTGGACTGGGGCGCGCTGGTGGCCGCCAAGAACCGCGAGATCGACCGCCTGGAAGGGATCTACCGCCGGATGCTGGACCAGGCCGGCGTGACGCTGATCGAGGGCCGCGCCGTCATGGTGGACCCGCATACGGTCGAGGTCGCCGGCAAGCGCCATACGGCCGAACGCATCATGATCGCCACCGGCGGCCATGCCGTGCTGCCCGACATTCCGGGCATCGAACTGGCGATCACCTCCAACGAGGCGCTGTCGCTGGACAAGCTTCCGGACGACGTGCTGATCGTGGGCGGCGGATACATCGCGCTGGAATTCGCGGGCATTTTCCGCGGCGCCGGAGCGCGCGTGACCCTGGCGATCCGGCGTGACCAGGTGCTGGGGGGATTCGACCAGGACATCCGCCAGACGGTGGCCGAGGGACTGCAGCGGCGCGGCGTCATCATCCGTCAGCACACCCGCGTGGTGGGGTTGGCGCGGCGCGATGGCCGGATCGCCGCGCAACTCGACGGCGGCGAGGTCCTGGTGGTCGACCAGGTGATGATGGCCACGGGCCGCGCGCCCAACACCCGCGGGCTCGGGCTGGAGGCCTGCGGCGTGGCGCTGGGCGAGCAGGGCGAGATCAAGGTCGACGGACAGTCCCGCACCAGCGTGTCCGGCATCTATGCCGTGGGCGACGTGACCGACCGCCTGAATCTGACGCCCTGGGCGATCGCCGAAGGGCGGGCCCTGGCCGAGACGCTCTACAACAACAATCCCATGCAGGCCGATGCCGAGAACGTGCCCGCGGCGGTGTTCAGCCAGCCGCCGGTGGCCACGGTCGGCCTGTCCGAAGAGGACGCCCGCAAGCGCTACGGCAGCATCCGCGTCTATCGCTCGCGGTTCCGCCCGATGAAGAACACGCTGTCGGGACGCGACGAGCAGACCATGATGAAACTGGTCGTGGACGATGCGAGCGACCGGGTGGTGGGCTGCCACATGGTGGGGCCCGACGGTCCCGAAATCATCCAGGGCTTGGCCATCGCCATGAAATGCGGCGCCACCAAGCGGCAGTTCGACCAGACCATAGGACTGCACCCGACGGCGGCCGAGGAGTTCGTCACCATGCGCGAGCCGGTCGGCGCCTGAGGGAAGCAACGATGAACATGCCCGCTCCCGCTTCATCCAGCCTGGATGCCCCGCTGATCGTTACCGTGGCGCCCAACGGCGCCTACAAGAAAATCGCCGACCACGCCGCGGTGCCGGTCACGCCCGGCCAATTGGCCGAGACCGCCAAGCTGTGCCTGGACGCCGGGGCGTCCATGCTGCACATGCACGTGCGCAAGGCCGACCAGTCGCACAGCCTGGAGCCCGACGCCTACCTGGCCGCCACGCGCGCGGTGCGGCAGGCGGTGGGCAACGAACTGGTGGTGCAGATCACCACGGAAGCCGCGGGCGTGTATGCGCCCGACGAGCAGGTCGCGTCGGTGATGGCGGTCAAGCCCGAGGCCGTGTCGGTGGGGCTGCGCGAGATCGCCCTGGGCCCGCAGGCCGACGCCCGCGTCGCCTCGCTGTTTTCCTGGCTGGCCCGGGAAAGGGTGATGACCCAGGTCATCCTGTACGACACCGGCGACGTCGAGCGCTGGCAGGCCTATCGCCGCCAGGGCGTGGTGCCCGATGCGCCGTGGTTCCTGTTGTTCGTGCTGGGCCGCTACAGCGCGGGCCAGACTTCGTCGCCGTCCGACCTGCTGCCTTTCCTGGCCGTCCACGATCATGCCTATCCCTGGGCCATGTGCGCCTTCGGCCGGCACGAGCACGCCTGCGCCGGGGCGGCGGCCGCGCTGGGCGGGCATGCGCGCGTGGGCTTCGAGAACAACCTGTACCTGCGCGACGGTTCGATCGCGCCCGACAATGCCGCGCTGGTGCGCCAGGTGGCCGAGGTAGCCGGGGCGCTCGGGCGCAGGCTGGCGACCGCGGACCAGGTGCGCACGCTGTTCCTGGGCGACGAGCGTTAGTTCGGCATTCGTGTCCTGGCCCCGGACAAGACCTGCACCGCTAGTCACATAGATCCAAGGGCTTCAGTGCGGTCGTTTTCTTGAATGAGATAAAGAACTTTCGCCGGACCTGGACCTGCGTCCGTCACTGATAGCTGCCGTAGTTCTTGACCGGTGGGGCGGGGCGGCCCGCGGTGGGGCGCTTTCGGAGCCGCCGGTGAGAGCAGGCTTGGCGGGGAAGCAAGGGCGCAGCTGTTTGAGGGCGGCAGTAGGCACAGTCCGGGGGACTGTGCCCGCCCGAGTTCTGCGCCCGCCCCGCCAAGCCTGCTCTCACCGGGTAGTCCCGCGCAGCGGGACCGGCTTCGCTGCGCCCCACCGCGGGCCGCCCCGCCCCACCGGTCAAGGACGGCTCAAGAACCCAACTCCTGCTCGACACCCCCCTTAGCCATCATGAATGCCGATTCATGGCCAGGGCCGCGCCCGCCGGATCAATCCAGGCGGATATCCGCGGCGCGTACGATTTCCCCCCACTTCGCGGCTTCGGCGCTGCGGTATTTGGCGAAATCCGCCGGCGTGCCGCCCAACGGTTCGGTGCCCGAGGTGGCCAGTTCCTGCTTGTATTCGGCGCTGGACAGGATCTTGTTGACGGCCTTGTTCAGGATGTCCACCGTGGCGGCCGGCGTGGCGGCCGGGGCCACCAGGCCGAACCAGGCCTCGGAGGTGAAGCCCGGCAGGGTCTCGGCCACCGCGGGGATGTCTTCCATGCCCTTCACGCGCGTGGGCGAAGCCACGCCCAGCGCCCGCATCTTGCCGCCCTTGACGAAGGGCAGCGTGCTGGGGGAGTTGTCGAACATCACCTGCACCACGCCCCCCATCAGGTCGGTCGCCGCCGGCGCGCTGCCGCGATAGGGAATGTGCTGGATGCCGATGCCGGCCTGGGTCTTCAACAGCTCCATCGTGAGATGGCTGGTGGTGCCATTGCCCTGCGAGCCATATGACAACTTGCCCGGATGCTTGCGCGCGTAGTCCACGAGTTCGGCAACGGTCTTGAACGGCGCGGACGGATTGGCCACCAGCATGATGGGCACCGCGGCCACCAGGGCGACCGGCGCGAAACTGGATGCCGGATCGTAGCCGGGGTTCTTGTACAGGTGCTGGTTGATGCTGAGCGGCCCGGCGGTGGACAGCAGCAGTGTGTAGCCGTCGGGCTGGGCGCGGGCGACCGCCTGCGCGCCGATATTGCCGCCCGCGCCCGGGCGGTTCTCGACCACCACGGTCTGCTTGAGCTCCGCGCCAAGGCGGGCGGCCAGCGACCGGGCGATGATGTCCGTGGTGCCGCCCGGGGGAAAGGGCACGACGAAGGTGATGGGCTTCTCGGGGTAGCCGGCATGGGCGGACGCGCCGGCGGCCAGCATGGCCGAGGCCAGAAGAAAGCGCGGGTTCAAGGGCATGGGGTGTCTCCTGGATCTTTATGGTGGGGAAGGGGCGAGGGTCACGCCTGCCGAGGCGGCGGCTCGAAGCCGTACAGCGCCTGCGGGTTGTCGACCAGCATCCGGTGCCGGTGCCCGGCGTCGGGCACCCAGAGCGGGATGAGGTCCACCAGGTCGCCGTCGTTGGGCATGGGACCGGTGTGGATGGGATGGGGCCAGTTGCTGCCCCAGATCATGCGGTCGGGCCGCGCGGCCACCACGTGGTGGATCATGGGCAGCATGTCGGCGTGCGGATAGGGTTCGCTGGACAAGCGATACAGGCTGGCCAGCTTGATCCAGCAGCGGCCGGTGTCCAGCAGCGACATCACCGTCGCGAAGGCTGGCGAATCCATTCCCTCGTCCGCGCGGATGCGCGCCAGGTGATCCAGCACGTAATGGCAGCGCAGCCGGCGCAGGCGGTCGGCGACGGCGACCAGTTCCTCGGAACGGTGGAAATGCAGCAACAGGTGCCAGCCCATTTCCTCGGCTTCGGCGGCCAGCGCTTCCAGTTGATCGAAGCCTACGCCGCCCGATACGACGGTCGACATGCGAAAGCCCCGCACGCCCTTGGCATGCAGCGCTTCGCGCTCGCGCAGCGGGGTGCCGGGCGGCAGCACGGCGATGCCTTTGATGCGGGGGCCCAGCCGCTCCATGGCGTCCAGCATCGCGGCATTGTCGGTGCCGTGGGCGCCGCCCTGGACCAGCACGCCGCGGTCGAAGCCCAGCGTGGCCAGCATGTCGCGGTATTCGTCCGTGGTGCAGTCTTCCGGCGTGTAGCTGCGGTGGGGCGAGAACGGGAAGCGGTCTTGCGGCCCGAAGATGTGGGCGTGGCAGTCGCAGGCGCCGCGGGGAACGGCGAAGGCGGGCGCGCGCGTAGGGCGGTCCGGGCCTGGGCAGGCTTGCATGGCGGGCTCCTTGCGTTCAGGCCTGGGCGGCCAGTTCGCGCTCGCGTTCGGCGATGCGTATCAGCATCTCGGCGCCGCGGTTGGCGGCCGAGACGCCCCGGAAGACGAAGGCCAGGTTCACCACGGCCTGCATTTCCTGCCAGCTCGCGCCGGCGCGGCGGGCGGCCACGCCATGGATGATGGCGGCATCGCTCAGCTCGGCCACCAGCATGGCGAAGATCAGCAACTGCACCTGCTTGTCGTCGAAGTGGGCGGTTTCCAGCGCGTGGGCGCGGACTTTCTCCTGCAATTCGACCATGAGCGGATCCAGCGCGCCGGTCACATCGAGCCGGGCCTCGACCCGGGGGGGCAGGAATCCCGCCATCTGGCGGTAGCTGGCGGCGCGGTCTTCCTTGGTGACAAGGGGGTCGGCATAGGGGCCGAAGGTCTGCTGGACGAAAGCAGGATCGGGGCGCGAACGCGTCGTCATGAAATCTCCTTGATCGATTTAAATATAGTAATCGATTATTTTTTAAATATTCAATTTTTTGTTTTGATCGATAATTTTCGCGAAGCAGGGCGGAAGCCGCTAGAATGCGCGTTGCGCGCACGCGCTTTCAATCCGGGTTCCACGCATGACCACACTGACCGATACGCCTTCCGCAAGCGGCCCCACGCTGTCCACCACCCTGGTCGAGGCCCTGCGGGGTTCGATTCTTGGCGGCACGCTGTTGCCCGGCAGCAAGCTCAGGCTGGACGAATTGCGCGAGCAGTACGACGTCAGCCTGAGCCCGCTGCGCGAAGCCCTGATGCGCCTGGTGTCCGATGGGCTGATCGTGACGAACGACAAGAAGGGTTACCGGGTGGCGCCGGTCTCGGCGGACGATTTCCGGGAGGTCACGGCCTTGCGGATGAACCTGGAGGTGATGGCCCTGGGCGAGTCCATCCGGCGCGGCGACGAACACTGGGAGGATGCCCTGGTGGCGGCCTACCACCGGCTGAGCAGGCTCGAAGCGGTGGACCGCAGCGGCGACAGGCTGCCGGCCTGGGAGAAAGCGCACCGGACGTTCCACATCACCTTGTTTTCGGCCTGTGGCATGCCGCTGTTGCTGCGCTTCTGCAATACGCTGCACGATCTGAGCGACCGGTATCGCCGTCTTTTCCTGGCCAGCAATTCGCCCGACCGCAATGTGCCGGCGGAACACGAGGCGATCTATCAGGCCGCCCTGGGGCGCAACGCCGAACTGGCGTGCGACATCCTGCGGCAGCACCTGTCGCGAACGGGAACGAATCTGTTGAGCGTCCTGCCGGATGGGGAATCCGGCGCGGCCGACGCATCCGGCCGCTGACCGCGTCAGCCGGCCGGCGGGTAGCCGCGGCTGCCGAGCAGCGATGACAGGTCGCGCGCGGCCTGGAGAATGACCTGTTCCGTGCGCGAGCGGGAATCGGCATCGGCGCCGAATGCCGTTTCCGGCCCCGCCACGCTGATGGCCGCGACGGCGTCGCCCAGCGCGCCGAATACGGGCGCGGCGCACGAGTTGATACCTTGTTCGAAACCCGAGAAGCTCCAGGCGCAGCCGTGTTCGCGGTCGGCCGCCAACTGGGCGCGCAGCTGGCCGGCCTGGGCCGCCGCGGCGGGGTCGGCGTCCAGCAGCGCATCGAGGGTGGCCGGCGGCTGCCAGGCCAGCAGCATGCGGCCCGGCGTGGTCAGGTGGGCCGCGACGCGGCTGCCGACGCGCACGCTGCTGATCAGGCCGGCCTCGGGCATGTCACGCAGCAGGTAGACGACGTGGCCGCCGTCCAGCGCGGCCAGGTAGGCGGAGACGTTCAACTGGCGGCGCACGTCGGCCAGCACCCGGCGGCCCAGGTCCAGCATGTCGTTGGCCGCGGTGGCGGCGGTGGCCAGCTTCAGGAACGGGAGCCCGATCCGGTGCCCGCCCTGGGGCAGGGACTCCAGCACGCCCTCGTGTTCCAGCGTGGCGATCAGCCGCATGACCGTGACGCGGTTGACGTCTATGGTCCGGCCGACTTCGCTCAGGTTGGACGTGCTGCCGCCGTCGACGACATAGCGCAGCAGCCGGAACGCCCTGACCACCGGCGAAACCAGGGCGCCGGGCTTGCCGGCGGATTCGTCGCTGTCCAGGGGGGCTGCGGAAAATGACATGGAAGATCAGGCCAGGGGCACGGTCCAGGCATTGTATTCGTACACCCAGTCGGCATTGCCGCCTTCCTTGAGCCAGTTGTTGCCGCGCGAGCCGATCTGGATGCGGGCGGTGCGATCGTGGCGCCCGGCTTCATAGCGCTTGAGGGCCTGGGCGGGCGCCTCGGGCGTGTCGGCGAGGTAGCGGGCCAGGACCACGGCGTCTTCGATCGCCATGCCCGCGCCCTGGGCCATGAAAGGCATCATCGGGTGGCAGGCATCGCCCAGCAGCGTGACGTTCCCGCGCGACCAAGAGGGCAGCGGGTCGCGCACGTACAGCGCGGACTTCAGCACTTCGTCGCAGGCCGCGAGCAGCGCACGCGCCTCGGGATGGAAGTCGGCGTAGGAGGCGCGCAGTTCTTCGACGCTGCCCGGCATGGTCCACGACTCGTGGCGCCAGCTGTCCTGGGGCGTGGTCGCGAAGATGAAGATGTCGCGGCCCAGATTGAGCGGGAAGGTGACGATCTGTGTCTCGGGGTTGGGGCCCCACCATTTGGTGAAGGCATCCAGGTTGGGCACGCCTTCCAGGCGCGAGGCCGGCACCACGGCGCGGTAGGCCACCACGCCGGTGAAGTCGGGATATTCGTCGCCCAGCAGATGCTTGCGGACCGTGGAGTGGATGCCGTCGGCGCCGATCAGCACGTCCACCCGCCGGGACGTGCCGTCTTCGAAGCGCACGGTGATGCCGTCCGCGCCTTCGTCTATGCCTACCGTGCGCTTGCCGAGGTGGATGGTGGCGGCGGGCACGGCCTGTTCCAGCGCGGCCAGCAGATCGGCCCGGTGCATGGTCAGCTGAGGCGCGCCGTAGCGCGTTTCGGCGGCCTGCGACATTTCCAGGCGCGAGGTTTCCTCGCCCGTGTCCCAGGTGCGGCTGATGCGGTGCGTGGGGCGGGCGGCGGTCTTGCGCAGTTCGTCGCCCACGCCCAGTCCGTCCAGCGCCAGCACGGCGTTGGGGGTGAGGTTGATGTCGGCGCCGACGCGCGCGAACTTGGACGCCTGTTCGAAAACCACCGATTCCAGGCCGAGCTTGCGCAGGGCGATCGCCGCTGCCAGCCCGCCTATGCCTGCGCCGCTGATGCCGATGAGGGGCGATGCCATGGGACTTCTCCTGTGCCGTGCTGAATGTACAAATATGAACAACAAGTTCAAAAATTTTATTGAGACGGCCAGGGAATGTCAATGGGGAAAAACGCACCGCGCGCGGCGGCGGGAAAGCCGCCGGACAGCGGTGCTGTGACGGGGAAACAACTTGAGACGGGCGCGGGCGTCCGCACGGGCGGTCGATGGTACAGTCCTGCCAAAACAAGGCTGGTGTCATGTCTGAGAGCGGATTGCATTCCCGGGCCGAGGCGGCCCAAGTCGTCATTTTTCGTGCAAGGGCCGCTGCCGGGCCGGCCTGTGGCTCGGCGCCGCGAGGGCAGCATCCTCGATCCGGCCAGTGACGGGGCCGGGCATGAGACGCTGGCTGCTGGCCGGGTGCTGGCTGTTGCTTCTGGCCGGGCCGGCGCGCGCGGACGAACGCATCCTCGAATTCTTCAGCGACATCAAGGTCGAGCGCAGCGGCGACCTCCTGGTGACCGAGAACCTGCGTGTGCGCTCCGAAGGCAGGCAGATCAAGCACGGCCTCCAGCGTGATTTCGCGCGCCTGTACCGGCGCGCCGACGGCAGCCGGTCGGCGGCCGGGCTGGACGTCGTTTCGGTGCGGCGCGACGGCCGGGCCGAGCCCTTTGCCTCGGTGCGCCTGCGGGATGGGGTGAGAATCTCCACCGGCCGGCCGGACGTGGTGTTCCGTCCCGGCGAATATCAATACACATTGGTTTATCGGGTCACCCGGCAACTGCAGGCGGCCGGCGGCGAGGACAGGCTCGCCTGGGATGTGACGGGCCGGGATTGGTCCCTGCCCATCGATCGGGTGCGCGTGCGTGTCGTGCTGCCGTCGGAGGAGCCGGTCCGGCACGCCGCGGTGGCGGGCGAGGGCGCGGGCGCGCCGGGGCGGGTGCAGGAAAAAGAGGCCGGGCGCGTGGTGTTCGTTTCCTCCCGCGTGCTGGCGCCGGGCGAGAACATGGCGATCGAACTGGGATGGCCGGCGGGCGAGGTGCGGCGGCCCGGGCCGCTCAAGGCCTGGTGGTATGGCGTGCAGGACCATGCCGAATTCTGGGTCGCGAGCGTGGGCGTCGGGCTGCTGTTGTTGTACTACCTGATCGCAGGCGCGCAGGCGCGCGGGCTCGGCAGGCGCGAGAAGGCGCCGCAGACCGAGCCGCCGGAGGGCTTGTCCGCGCCCGCGCTGCGCTACGTCTATCGCAAGGGCTACGACCGCTGGGTCTTCCTGTCCGGCATGATGGAGTTGCTGTCCCGGCGCTCGGTGCGGGTGCTGGAGCGCGCCGACGGACGCTATCTCGAACGCCTGCCCAACCAGACCGGCGGCGACGGCCGCCACGACCCGCTGTTGAACGGCATGCTGGGGCGCTTCTTCGCGGGCGGCCGCACGCTGCTGCGCCTGGACGGGTTGTACCGGCGCTGCTACGACGAGGCGCAGGGCGGCCAGCGCGAATGGCTGGACGAGGCCTATGCGCGCTCGCTGTTCGTGTCCTACGGCGACCGTGCGCGCAAGGGGGCGTACATCTGGACCGTCATGACGGTGGCCCTGGTCGGGCTCGCCATCATCCGCGAAGGCAGCCCGCTGTCGTGGGGCGCCTGGGGCATCCTGTTGCCGCTGCCCGCGGTGCCGGCCTGGTTCGCGGTCTATGCGCAGTGGCGGGCGGGGGCGACCAGCCTGGCCAGCCGCGCGGTGCTGAGCGTGCTGGCGCTGCTGTGCCTGGCCGGCGGGCTCGCGGTGCTGGCCACCCACGTGGAGTCGGTCGCGCTGTTGTCGATCGCGCTGGCGCCGCTGGTCTCGCTGGCCGTGGTGTGCGCGGGCTTCCTCGGCCTGCGCGGCTATACCGCGCAGGGGCGCGCGCTGCGTGCCAGGATAGACGGTTTCCGGCGCTTTCTGGGCCATCCGCCCGCCACGGCGCCGGCCGATGCCGACGGCGCGCTGGCGCGCTACGAACGCTACCTGCCGCATGCCCTGGCCCTGGGCGTGGATCGCCGCTGGGCGGCCGCGCACACCGCGCAGGCGCGCGGCGCCGCCTCGGCGGCGAGGATGGACATGCAGGCCCGCTATGGCGGCGTCCACGATCCGCTCGTCCGGCCGCGCGCGGCGATGCGCGCGCTGGACCGTTGGACGGTCCAGGCGTCGCCGGTCCGCGCGCCGCGCTCCTCCCTTGGCGAGGACGCGGAGGAGAGCGCCGACGGTCGGCGCTAAAATCGGGCAAACACGGAGTTCCCCGCATGGCAATCACCCTGAAGTCCCCGCAAGAAATCGAAGCGATGCGCGTGGCGGGCGGCATGGCGGCCGAGGTCCTGGAGATGATAGGCGAGTATGTCCAGCCCGGCGTCTCGACCGAAGAGCTCGACCGCCGCTGCTACGAATACATCACCCAGGTCCAGAAGGCCATTCCGGCCAACGTCGGCTACCACGGCTTTCCCAAGACGCTGTGCACGTCCATCAACGGCGTGGTCTGCCACGGCATTCCCAAGCCCGAGGACGTGCTGCGCGACGGCGACATCATCAATATCGACGTCACGGTGATCCGGGACGGCTGGCATGGCGACACGAGCCGGATGTTCTACGCCGGCAAGCCGTCGCGGGAGGCCGAGCGCCTGGTCGACGTCACGCTGGAAAGCATGCTGCGCGGCATTGCCGTGGTGCGGCCGGGCGCGACCCTGGGCGACGTGGGCGCGGCCATCCAGAGCCACGCCGAGGACGCCGGGTTCTCGGTGGTGCGCGATTTCTGCGGGCACGGCATCGGCCGCAAGTACCACGAGGCGCCGCAGGTGCTGCACTACGGCCGGCCCAACAGCGGCCTGCGCTTGAAGAAAGGCATGGTGTTCACCATCGAGCCCATGCTCAACGCCGGGCGCCAGGAGGTGCAGGTGCTGGACGACGACTGGACCGTGGTGACGGTGGACGGCTCGTGGTCCGCCCAGTGGGAGCACATGGTGGCCGTGACCGATGACGGCTACGATATCCTGACCGCGTGGCCGAACCGCCGCTGAAAGCTTCCGTTTCCCTAGGGCCTGTGCGAGGCTCTTGTTGGTATCAACAGACCCTAGCCATTCTCTTGTCCTGCCGGTCGTATCCATGCCGTTTTCCGCTTCCGTTCCCCGTCCCGACGCCCACAGCCCCCTGGCGCAATGGCTGGCCTATCTCGAATCCATCCACAGCCGGCCGATAGACATGGGCCTGGACCGCGTGCGCGAGGTGGCCGGGCGCCTGGGGCTCGACCTGGGCGCGGTCACCATCGTGGTGGGAGGCACCAACGGCAAGGGCTCCACCTGCGCCATGCTAGAAGCCATGTTGTTGAGCGCCGGCTACAAGGTCGGGCTCTACACTTCGCCGCACCTGCTGGACTTCAACGAACGGGCGCGCGTGAACGGCGAGCCCGCCAGCGATGCCGCGCTGGCCGAACAGTTCGCCGCGGTGGACGCGGCCCGAGGCGAGACCTCGCTGACCTATTTCGAACTGACCACGCTCGCCATCCTGCGGTTGTTCGCCCAGGCGGGGCTGGACGCGGTCATCCTGGAAGTGGGGCTGGGCGGCCGCCTGGACGCGGTCAACATCGTCGACGCGGACTGCGCCATCGTGACCAGCGTGGACCTGGACCACGTCGAGTGGCTGGGCGACGATCGCGAGAAGATCGGTTGGGAGAAGGCCCACATCTACCGCCCCGGCAAGCCCGCCATCTGCGCCGACCCCATGCCGCCCCAATCGCTGGTGGACTACGCCGAAAGCATCGGGGCCGATCTCTGGCGCTTCGGGCGGGACTACAACTACGCGGGCGACAAGCAGCAGTGGAACTACGGCGGCCGCAGCCAGCGCCGCAACGCGCTGGCCTATCCGGCGCTGCGAGGCGCCAATCAGTTGCTGAACGCCTCGGCGGCGCTGGCCGCGCTCGAGGCCCTGCGCGACCGGCTGCCCGTTCCGCAGCAGGCGGTGCGCCTGGGGCTGTTGCAGGTGCAGTTGCCGGGCCGCTTCCAGATCCTGCCCGGGCAGCCGACGGTGATCCTGGACGTCGCGCACAATCCCCACGCCGCCGCCGTGCTGGCCGACAACCTCGACAACATGGGTTTCTATCCCTACACCTACGCGGTGTTCGGGATGCTGAACGACAAGGACATCGATGGTGTCATCGCCAGGCTGGGCGACCGTATCGACCACTGGTATTGCGCCGGCCTGCCGGGACCCCGCGGATTGAGCGGCGAGGAACTGGCCGCGCGCCTGCGCGCGCGGGGCGCCAGGGAAGACAAGGATTCCTCGGTCCAGGCCTGTGCCGACCCCGCGGCAGCCTTTGCGGCGGCGCGGGAAAGGATGGGCGAGGGTGATAGAATCCTGGTCTTCGGATCTTTCCTTACCGTGGCAGGCGTGTTGGCGTCGATGCGTACGGCCAGGCCCGCCCGCGCGGACTGAGCCGGGGCCCCCGCAGGGGGCGGCGCAGGACCCTGCCGCCTGTTTCAGCCGGACGTATCAATGGGATTGCTCGAGCGCAAGAAGAAGGACGCCACGGCCACGGCCAAATCCAGTCGCGCCGGCTATGCAGCCGGGGCCGAATCGCAGGATCCCGCCCAGGAAGCGCGCCGCCGCGCCAGGCGCCGCCTGGTAGGCGCCATTGCCCTGGTCCTGGCCGCGGTCGTCGTGTTGCCCATGGTGCTCGATTCCGAGCCGCCCATGCTGCCGGACGACATCCCCATCCAGATTCCCGATCGCAGCCTGGCGGCGCCCGAGCCGGTGGCCAGGCCGCCGGCGGTCGAGGCGCCGGCCACGCCGCCCGCAAGCGAAGCGCCGGCCACGCCGCCGGCCAGGCCCGAGCCCGCGACACCTCCGGTTACCCGGGCCGAGCCGCCCAAGCCCGAACCGGTGAAGCCGCCGCCGGCTCCGCCCGAGCCCGCCAGGCCCGCGCCGCCTCCGGCCAGGCCGGCGCCCAGCGATACATCCCGCGAGGATGCCGCGCGCGCCGAAGCGGCCCGGGCGCGTGCCCTGCTTGAAGGCGGCGCTTCGGCCCCGGCGGCGTCCAAGCCCGACAGCAAGGGCAGCTTCGCGGTGCAGATCGCGGCGTTTTCCACCGAAGATCGCGCCAATGACATGCGCGACCGGCTCAGCGCCGCGGGCATCAAGAGTTTCACCGAGCGTGTGAAGACCGGCAAGGGCGATGTGTTCCGCGTCAGGGTCGGTCCCTTCGCCTCGCGCGAGGCGGCCGATGCCGCCCGGGCGCGTGTCAGTTCGGCCGGTTTCAGTAGTTCCATCGTGCCGCTGTGACCAATTTCGACTATGGCGTCCTGCTGATCCTGGGCGCCTCGGTGGTGATCGGCCTGTTTCGCGGCCTGGTGAAGGAGGTCCTGTCGCTGATCGCCTATGTCGCCGCTTTCGCGGTGGCGGTCCGCTACGGGCCGTTGGCCTACGAATGGCTGGCGGCCTACATCGAGACGCCAGGCCTGCGTGCAATCGTGGCCTATGCGGGCGTGTTCATCGCCGTGCTGCTGGCGGTGGGGCTGGTCAACGTGGCGCTGGGGCTGGTGCTCAAGGCCACCGGCCTGTCGCTGGCGGATCGTGGCCTGGGCGCCATGTTCGGCCTGGTGCGGGGTGTGGTCATCGTGATGGTCCTGGTGGTGGCGGCGGGATTCACGCCCTTGCCCAAGGAACCGTGGTGGACCGGAGCCGTCCTGTCTCCCTACGCGGAAGAGGGCGTGCGGGCGGTCAAGCCGTATGTGCCGGAACAATTCGCGGACTGGATCCGCTATTAAGAAGTTTGTGCTGCTGATAAGAGGCTCTCATGTGTGGAATCGTCGGTGTCGTCTCGCACGCGCCGGTTAATCAGTTGCTCTACGACAGTCTGCTGCTGCTGCAGCACCGCGGTCAGGATGCGGCAGGCATCGCCACGTCGCAGGGCAATACGTTCAATATGTTCAAGGCGCATGGCCTGGTCCGCGACGTCTTCCGGACGCGCAACATGCGTTCGCTGCCCGGCAACTCGGGCATCGGCCAGGTCCGCTACCCCACCGCCGGTTCCAGCTCCAGCGCGGAAGAAGCCCAGCCGTTCTACGTCAATGCGCCGTTCGGCATCACCTTCGCCCACAACGGCAACCTGACCAACTGGGAGTCGCTGCGCGAGGAACTGTTCCGCGTCGACCGCCGCCACATGAACACCAATTCCGATTCGGAAGTGTTGCTGAATGTGCTGGCGCACGAACTGCAGCGCGCGTCCAACGGCGTGTCGCTGGACGAGGATGCCATCTTCAAGGCGGTGTCGGCGGTGCACAAGCGCGTGCGCGGCGCCTACGCGGTGGTGGCCGAGATCGCCGGCTATGGCATGCTGGCCTTCCGCGACCCCTACGGCATCCGGCCCTTGTGCCTGGGCAAGGTCGAGACCGAGAGCGGCGTCGAGTGGATGGTGGCATCGGAGTCGGTCACGCTCGAAGGCATGGGCTTCAGGTTCGAGCGCGACGTCGCGCCGGGCGAAGCCGTGTTCATCGATCTCGACGGCCGCTACGCCGCGCGCCAGTGCGCCGACAATCCGCAGCTCAGCCCCTGCATCTTCGAGTACGTCTATTTCGCGCGGCCCGATTCGCTGATGGACGGCGTGTCGGTGTACGGCGCGCGCCTGCGCATGGGCGAATACCTGGCGGACAAGGTCGCCCGCAACCTGCGCCTGGGCGAGGTCGACGTGGTCATGCCCATCCCCGACTCGGCCCGGCCGGCGGCGATGCAACTGGCCGCGCGGCTGAACCTCGACTACCGCGAGGGCTTCATCAAGAACCGCTACGTCGGCCGCACCTTCATCATGCCCGGGCAGGCGGTGCGCAAGAAGTCCGTGCGCCAGAAGCTCAACGCCATGAGCGAGGAGTTCAAGGGCAAGAACGTGCTGATCGTGGATGACTCCATCGTGCGCGGCACGACCAGCGGCGAGATCGTCGAGATGGCCCGCGCCGCGGGCGCCAACAAGGTGTTCTTCGCGTCGGCGGCGCCCCCGGTGCGCTTCCCGAACGTGTACGGCATCGACATGCCCACCCGCAGCGAGCTGATCGCCCATGGCCGCACCGACGAAGAAATCGCCCGGGTGATCGGCGCCGATGCGCTGATCTACCAGGACCTGGCCGCGATGCGCCAGGCGGTCACCGACATGAACCCCGCGCTGACTCAGCTGGAGGCCTCGTGCTTCGACGGCCACTACGTGACGGGCGACGTGACGCCGGAGTACCTGGACCACATCGAGCGCATGCGCAAGAGCCGTAGCGAGGACAGCGGCGCCGGCGGCCTGCGTGTCAACATGGGCTCCGCCGCGAACGAGGTGTGACCCACCCCGCCCCCTCAAGGGGGCGGCGCTGGCGGACCGGCAAAGCCGGATCCGCGGCGCCCTGGGTAGATGTATATAAGCGGAGGTTTTTGCCTCCGCTTTTTTTTAGATGTTTTTGAGTATATGCACATTACGAACCGGTCGTTTTATTCATAAGCCGGTCTTTGTAAGCTGCAAGCCTGGGTTCGCGCCCGCGCGGGATACGCATGCCCGCTCCGGCCCGGGGCGCCGGCGCGCTCCACCCACCGCCATCCGGCCACATCTAGAGGCTTGCCGCATGTACCAGTATCAACCTGTCGACCAGTTGCTGGTCGATCAACGCGTCGCGCAGTTCCGCGACCAGACCGGGCGTTTCCTCAACGGGCAACTGAGCGAGGACGATTTCCGCACGCTGCGCCTGCAGAACGGCCTGTACATCCAGCGCCACGCGCCCATGCTGCGCATCGCCGTGCCCTACGGCATGCTCGCCTCGCGCCAGCTCCGCACGCTGGCCTACATCGCGCGCAAGTGGGACCGCGGCTACGGACACTTCAGCACCCGGCAGAACATGCAGTTCAACTGGCCGAAGCTGGAGGACGTGCCCGACATCCTGGCCGAACTGGCCAAGGTGCAGATGCATTCCATCCAGACCAGCGGCAACGACATCCGCAACACCACCACCGACCAGTTCGCGGGCGTCGCGCCCGACGAGATCGTCAATCCCCTGGTCTGGTGCGAACTGATACGGCAGTGGTCCACTTTCCACCCCGAGTTCGCGTTCCTGCCCCGCAAGTTCAAGATCGCGGTCAGCGGCGCGGTCACGGACCGGGCCGCGGTGGGCGTGCACGACATCGGCCTGCAGGCGGTGGAGCAGGACGGCGAGATCGGCTTCCGCGTCTGGGCCGGCGGCGGCCTGGGCCGCACGCCGCTGGTGGGCCAGTTGATCAACCCCTACGTGCCCTGGCAGCACCTGTTGACCTACCTGCAGGCCATCCTGCGGGTCTACAACCTGCACGGCCGCCGGGACAACAAGTTCAAGGCGCGCATCAAGATCCTGGTCAAGGAATTGACGCCGCACGTGTTCGCCGAAGAGGTCGAGCGCGAGTGGCAGCATCTGAAGGATGGTCCCGAGACGGTGACCGAGGAACGGATCCAGGCCATCGCCAGCCGTTTCACGGCGACGCCCTACGCGGCGGACCCGGGACCCGACACCTCGGCCCAGCATGCGGGCAACGATCCGCGCTTCGCGCAGTGGCTGCGCCGCAATACCCACCCCCACAAGGTCCATGGCTATGCCGCCGTGACGCTGTCGCTCAAGCCCACGGGCGTGCCGCCCGGCGACATCACCGCCGACCAGATGGATGCGGTGGCCGACCTGGCCGACCGCTACAGCTTCGGCGAGATGCGTGTCTCGCATGAGCAGAACCTGGTGTTCGCCGACGTGGCGCGCGGCCAGCTCCATGCGCTGTGGAAGGAACTCGACAAGCTGGGGTTGGCGACGCCCAACATCGGTCTGCTGACCAACATCATCGCCTGCCCCGGCGGCGACTTCTGCGCGCTGGCCAACGCGGTGTCGATTCCGGTGGCCGAGGCCATCCAGCGCCGCTTCGACGACCTCGACTACCTGTACGAGATCGGCGAGCTGGACCTGAACATCTCGGGCTGCATCAACTCCTGTGGCCACCACCATGTGGGCCACATCGGGATCCTGGGCGTGGACAAGGCGGGCGAGGAGTGGTACCAGATCACGCTGGGCGGACGCCAGAGCGGGGCCGCCAGGCCCTTGCCCGACATCGAGTCCACCCGCGGGGGCGGGGCGGCGATCGGCCGCATCATCGGTCCGTCGTTCGCGCGCGGGGAAGTGGCCGACGTGGTCGCCAACCTGGTGGAGACCTATATCGACCTGCGCGACAGCGACGCCGAACGTTTCATCGACGTGGTCGAGCGCGTGGGTATCGATCCCTTCAAGACCCGGGTCTACGCCGAGCGCAAGCAGGCCAAGGCCGCCCTGGCGGAGGCTGCCCATGTCTGAGCCGCGGCAAGCCGCCACGCTGATCCGCCACCGCGACCTGGAAGTCGACACCTGGAAGCGTTTCGAGCCCACCGAGACCCGGCCGCTGCCGGCCGATGACGAGGACTGGCTGGTGCCATTGGCCGTGTGGCAGTCGGCGCGCGCCGAACTGCGCGGCCGCCGCCGGCCCGTGGGCGTCCTGCTCGGACCCGCCGACGATCCCGCCGAGCTGGCCGAGGATGGCAGGGTGGATCCGGCCGGCGTGGCGCTGATCGCCGTCGATTTCCCCATCTACACCGATGGCCGGGGCTATTCCATCGCCTACCTGCTGCGCACGCGGCTGGGCTGGCAGGGCGAGCTGCGGGCGGTGGGCGACGTGATGATCGACACCATCCACTACCAGGCGAGGTCGGGCTTCGACAGCTTCGCCGTCAAGCATGGACACGACCCCGAGCAGGCGCTCCGGGCCTTCGGCACCTTCACGGCCGCCTACCAGCAGAGCTATCCGGTTCTCGCGGCGCGGCAAGGCTGATCGATGGGCAAAGTCTATCTGGTGGGAGCGGGCCCGGGCGCGGCGGATCTGCTGACCGTGCGCGCGGCCCGGTTGCTGGGCCAGGCCGACGTGCTCTTCCACGATGCGCTGGTGGACGACGAGGTGCTGGCGCTGGCGCCCCAGGCGCGTCACGTGGCCGTGGGCAAGCGCTGCGGGCAGTTGTCCACGGTGCAGCAGTTCATCAACCGTCAACTGATCGATGCCGCCCGCCGCTATTCTTGTGTCGTGCGGCTCAAGGGGGGCGACCCCATGTTGTTCGGGCGTGCGCAGGAAGAAATCGCGGCCCTGGCCGACGCCGGCATCGAGGTCGAGGCCGTGCCGGGCATCAGCGCGGCTTTTGGGGCGAGTTCGGCGCTGGGCCTGTCCCTGACGCGCCGCGGGCTGAGCCGCAGCGTCGTGTTCCTGACGCCGGCCGTGGGCAGCGGGGAGCGCCCCCATGCCTGGGCGGACGCCGCCCGGGGCGCCGATACCGTGGTGCTGTACATGGCCAGCCGGCAGGCGGAGGTGATCGCCCAGGGCCTGATGGCCACGGGCATGCCACCGGGGCGTCCGGCGGTGCTGGTCGAGAACGCCAGCCTGCCCGGCCAGCGGGTCCTGCCGACCACCCTGGGGCAACTGCCGGACACCGCGCGGGAGCTGGGCGGGGGGCCGGCGCTCATCATGGTGGGTGATATCTACGCCGGCCTGCTCGGGCAGGCCGCCGGCGGCCTGGACGAGGAATCGCTGCGGACCGCTGCGGCCTGACTTCATTTCTCTTACACTTCGATCATGTTGATCGAAGACTACGGACTCGCGCTGGGCAAGAGTTTCCTGTTTGCCCTGGCGACGCTGCTTCCCATCCTGAATCCGACGGCGACGGCACCGATTTTCCTGTCCCTGACCGAGGGCGCTTCCGCCGCCGTGCGGGAAGTGCTCGCGGCCAGGATCGCCCGCAATGTGTTCCTGCTGCTGTTCGCGGCGATGCTGACTGGCTCGGTCGTGCTCGATTTCTTCGGCATCTCGCTGGCCATCGTCCGCGTGGGCGGGGGGCTGCTGGTGGTGGCCAGCGCCTGGCGCCTGCTCAACTCCAGCGACGGCGGGGCCGAGCGTTCGGCCCGCCTGGCCGAGGGTTTCACGGCCGAAATGGCCAATCGCAGGGCCTTCTATCCCTTGACGTTTCCCATTGCCTGCGGTCCGGGTTCCATCGCCGCCGCCATCACCGTGGGCGCCAGCCTGCACGACCATGCCTCGCTGTTCGTCAGCGGTACGCGCATCGCCGGCGCGGTCCTGGGCCTGGCCCTGGTGGGGGCGTCGGTGCTGCTGTGCTTCCGTTATGCGCAGCAACTGCTGCGCCTGCTGGGCGACACGGGAACTGTCGTGTTCCTGCGGTTGTCAGCATTCATTCTGCTTTGCCTGGGGGTCCAGATCGTATGGGATGGGGCCTCCGAGCTGCTCCTGAGCGTGCTGCGCCAGGTCCCGTTGCCCCCACCTACCTGAGAGCCCTCGCGGCCTTTATCCATGAAAACCGTACTCGTTGACCGCCTGCTTGCATTCACCGCCATCGCCAGCCTGGGGGCCGTGGCGGTCGCGCTGGTATCGCAGCATGTCTTCGATATGCAGCCCTGCGCCTGGTGCGTGCTGCAACGCCTGATCTATCTCGCCATTGCGGTATTCGCAGTGCTGGGATTGATGCTGCGGCGGTTCGCGCCGGCGCAGAAGGCTTGCTCGGGCATCGTTGCGCTGCTGGCCCTGGCCGGCGTGGCCACCGCCATCTACCAGCACAATGTCGCGTCCCAGTTGATGAGCTGCGACCAGACCTTCGCCGACCGCTTCATGACCGGCTCCGGCCTGGACGGCTCGCTGCCCGCGGTGTTCGGCATCTACGCGACCTGCGCCGACGCGGTGGTGGACCTGCTGGGCGTGCGCTACGAAATATGGAGCGTGCTGCTGTTCGCGGTGCTGGCGGTGGCGGGCGTGGCGGCATTGCTGCTGCGACGGCGCCCGCGATCCTTGTTTGCTGGGGCGGCGCACTAGGTCGGCAGCATCTCCTCCCGGAAAGCATTCCACTTGTCGCGCTGTTCGGGAGAATCGGGAAATCGCGTGGCGATATTCTGCGCCGAGAAAATTATTCGGTAGGTACCCAGCAGCGAAGAGCCGTCAAGCAGATGTCCAGGGGAGCCGAACAGTTCCCGCGCGCGATCATGGATGGCATTCTGACTGTCGCGAGACAGGGGCCCGGATGCCAGGAACAGCTTGGAGACGGCCAGGCGGCGCTTGTCGAGAAAGGTATCCTCATTGCTGGTTTCATCCAGCAGGGCAGAACATATCCGGTCGCTGGCGAACGACGGGATGCGGCTGAAAAGCGGGCCGAGATCGATGTGGTCGATCGCATACTGCGAGGGCCGCGCGCAGCGTTCCAGGAATGGCTCGTAGACGCCGGCGTCTCGTGATTTGCCGATGCCGCCGAGTATCGCGACCAGTGTGTCGCCGCGGAGCTGGCGGTCCCGCTGTTCGGTGGCAGGTCTCGGAGGGGGGGGAACCTCCCCGCCCGCTATCAGCAGGGCGCTCATGCGGCCACGTCTCATCATGTCCTGCAGGGGGTCGTAGGGCCTGGCATGCCACGTGACCGGCGTCCGCGGAGCCGGGTCGATCGCTTGCGCGACCCCTTCGGCATCGTGCCTGCCCCTGCCGCTGAGCAGCGGGCCGGGCAGCCAGGGGCGGGGGACCCGGTCACGGGGTTTCAAGCCCCATTGTGCAAGAGCCTGGACATCGTCTGTCGCCAGATGCGCCGAGCAGGCCCGCAGTTCCTCGAGATAGGCCGGGTCTGGCAGGTGGGGCGGCGGGGCGGACATGAGGCGCTGGATGCGTGTCGCATGAGGATGGCTCTTGACCACGTCCCGCATCTGCTTCGAGACTTGGGCAACCTTGACCGTATCCTTGGCGGGGAGCTGGGACAGCACCGCGTGCTGCATCTCCAGCGGCAGCCCGGCAAACGTCGGCGACGGCCCGGACGAAGGCGGGATCAGCCCCGAGGGCCTGCGCCGCCCGGCCAGGTGGATGGCCGGCGGCTGGAAAGGGTCGCGGTGCGGCGCGGGCGGGGGCGATGTGCCGGCGGGCGGTGGGCCGCCCGCTGGGGCCAGGCCCTGAGCGGCGGTTCCGGCCAGGGCGGAGGGAGAGGAAAGCGGGCTGTTGACTGAAGGCATGATTTTCCTGTTTCGAGCAATGTCCGCTGGTGCCTAGGCCGCGATCGTGCTGTCGATCAAGGCGTTCCATTTCAGGCGCTGGTCCGGCCGATCCGGGAGTGCATCGCCTATCAGGCGCTCGCTGTACAGGATTTCCCTCAACCGCCTCTTGGCGCGGTCGTCGGGCAGCGGCCCCAGTTCCTGGAAGAGGTCCCGGGTCTTGTCGTAGACCAGGTCCTGGGCGTCGGAAGACAGGTGAGGCAACAGCCGGAACATTTCATGGGCGAGCAACTGCCGCTCCCTGGCGCCGCCGTCTCTGTCCAGCAGCGCCGCGCAGATGCGATCCCTGGCGGCGTCCGGCATGCGCTCGATATGCCGGTGCAGTTGTTGCAGCATGAAAGGCTTGATCGCATAGTCGTCTGACCTTGCCAGGCGTTCCATCAGCGGCTCGTAGACATCGCCGTGTTTCGGCCGGCCCATGTCGATGAGCGCCTGGACCAGCACCTGGCCGCGTGCGTCGCGATTGACCTGTTCAGGGGCGTCGCCCGCGTACAGGGGGGCATCCATCTTGTCCAGCGCCTGGGCGATTTGCTCCGCGTCATGCCGGGAGCTCTTGTTGAGCAAGGGGCCGAGCAGATCGGTGTGTTCGAACCCGGCCTCGGATTCCCGCAAGGCCATAGCCACGAGAAACTGAAACTGATCCTTCGAAAAATGCTCCACACAGGCGTGCAGTTCCACGAGGTCGGGGGCGAGCGGTCCGGCTCCTGCCGCCGACAGCGTGGACATGAAACGCGCGGCGCGGAATGTACCCGGCGTCGGTGGGTGGCCGTGCACCATCGCGTGCATGGCCTTCGACGTTCGCGCCAGCATGGCCAGGGACTCGGCATCGAGATGCGGCAATACCTGCTGCTGGAGTTCCGTGGGCAGTTGGCCGAGCGGAAACGGCGGATTGGCGGCGGCGAGGGAAGGGCGGAGGGCCAGGGCCGCGGGTGGACGGCGCCCCTGGGCGTGCGCGGCCGGCAGTTCGCCGGCGTCGCGATATCGCCGAGGGGAGGGCGTGCCCGCCGGCCGATCCCGCTCATGCGTGGAGTTCTGCGCCGTTGCGGGGGGGAGGGAGGGCAGAGGGCCGCCGGTACTGCCCGGTATCATGATTTTTCCAGAAGAGGAATCGATACCGATAAGTAACAATGGCCGGGGCATGGTTCCCGGCCGGCGTCCCCGCGGGCCGGGTGGGTTCCCCCGGGACATGGGTTATCGTCGCTACATTGGCGCCACGGAGAAATCGTGTGAGTGAGTCCGGGAAACAGCAGGGGGAAACCAGGCCGCCGGTCGGGTTTCGCGAAATGGCCACCCAGGGCGGGCATCGCCTGGGCGTGGCCACGCTCGATGCCCAGGCGACGCTGAACGCCTTGTCGCTGGAAATGGCGGACCTGCTCGCGGCTCGCCTGGATGCCTGGGCCGCCGATCCGGCCATCGCGCTGGTGGTGCTGGAGGGCGAGGGGCGGGCGCTATGCGCCGGCGGCGACCTGCGAAGCGTGTACCGCGAGATGCACGACCACCGGGGCGACGGCCCGCCGCGCCGCGTCGCGCGCTTCTTCGAGCGGGAATATGGCCTGAACCACGCCATCCACGTCTACCCCAAGCCCTTGCTGTGCTGGGGCGGCGGCATCGTCATGGGCGGGGGCATGGGTCTGATGATGGGGGCCAGCCACCGAGTCGTCACCGAAACTTCGCGCCTGGCCATGCCCGAGATCGTCATCGGCCTGTTTCCCGACGTGGGCATGTCGTGGGCCCTGAACCGCATGCCCGGCAAGTCGGGGCTGTTCCTGGGGCTGACCGGCGCCACGCTGCAAGCGGCCGACGCGTTGTTCGCCGGCTGGGCCGACTATCACATTCCGCAGAACCGCAAGCAGCAGGTGCTGGATGCGCTGGCCCGGCAGGATTGGGCCGGCGAGCGGCGGACGGACGACCTGCTGCTGCACGACGTGCTCGATGCCTGCCATGTCGCGCCGGAACCCGCGCAGGGGCCGCTGCGGCGCAATCTGGATACCGTGGCGGCGCTGTGCAAGGCGCCGACGCTGGACGATGTCATCGGCGCCATTCTTCAATACGAGGGCGCGGATCCCTGGCTGGAAGGGGCGCGCGATGCCCTCGCCAAGGGCGCTCCCAGCACCGCCCGGCTGGCCTGGGAGTTGCAGCGGCGCACGCGCCACATGTCGCTGGCCCAGGTCTTCCAGCTGGAGTACCAGGTTGCCCTGTGGTGCTGCACCCGCGGCGATTTCCAGGAAGGCATCCGGGCCCTGCTGATCGACAAGGACCGCCAACCCGCCTGGAAGGCCACTCATGGAACCGAGGTCGGGACAGCTTGGGCGGACAAGGCCTTCCGCGACATGGCCGCGGATTTTCCCGTGCCTGTCTCGCTGCGGACGCTGGCCGGATAGCGTCCGCGCCCAGTCGCCATGTCCCGGTCCGAACGGCTGTTTGCCTTGCTCCAGGCCCTGCGGCGCCGCAAGCGGCCGGTCAGCGGCAAGCTGCTGGCCGGGGAGCTGGGCGTGAGCCTGCGTACGCTCTATCGCGACATCGCCAGCCTGCAGGCCCAGGGTGCGCAGATCGAGGGCGAGCCCGGCCTGGGCTACGTGCTCAAGCCGGGTTTCCTGTTGCCGCCCATGATGTTCTCGGAAGAAGAGATCGAGGCCCTAGTGCTGGGATCGCGCTGGGTGGCCCGCCGCACCGACGAACCGCTGGCCTGGGCCGCCCGCAACGCGCTGGCCAAGATCGCGGCCGTGCTCCCCGACGACCTGCGCCACGGCCTGGACACCTCCGCGCTGCTGGTGGGCCCCGCGGCCCCGCGGGAACAGGTGGACCTGTCCGAGATCCGCCGCGCGATCCGCGCCGAGCACAAGCTCGACATCGTCTATCGCGATGGCGGCGGCGCCGCCTCGCAGCGCCTCATCTGGCCATTCGGCCTGGGGTTCTTCGAGCAGTCGCGCGTGGTGCTGGGCTGGTGCGAGCTGCGGCAGGATTTCCGCCATTTCCGCACCGACCGCATCCAGGCCATGAGCGCCACCGGCCTGCGCTACCCGCGCCGGCGCCAGGCCTTGCTCAAGGCGTGGCGCGAGAAAGAGGGCATTCCCCCGCAAGAAGTTTGATGCTGACAGAAATTGGCAGTATGGATCGCTATCCTGGACACGCCTTTCAACCAGGAGCGGCATCATGAATCATCCGAACTTCGTCATTCTCTACGTCGATCAACCCGAGGCCAGCGGCCGCTTCTACGCGGACCTGCTGGGCGCCCGCCCGATCGAGTCCTCGCCCACCTTCGTGCTGTTCATGCTGGACACCGGCCTGATGCTCGGCCTGTGGTCCCGGCACACGGTGGAGCCGCCGGCCGGCGCACCGGCCGGCGGCAGCGAGATCGTCTTCCGCATGGAAAGCTACGACGCCGTCGATGCGCGCTGCGCGGACTGGACGGCGCGCGGCATTCCGCTGCTCATGCCGCCCGCGACCCTGGAGTTCGGCCGCTCCTTCGTCGCGCGGGATCCGGATGGGCATCGCCTGCGTGTGTTCGCCCCCGAAGCGGCACGATAGCCTTCAGTTACTGGCCGGGATGATGGGCAGGGTCAGATAGGATGCCTTTCCCGGCCCGCTGTACAGGGTGGTGCGGCCCTGGAAATCCTGGCCGCCGCGATCCGTGGGGTCGGTGTGGGTGAGCCGTCCCTTGATGCCTTCGAATTCGAAATCCTTGCCCTGTATCGTCAGGCGCAGGCGGTAGCCGCGCGGGATGACAATGGAGGTGGGCCAGATTTCGAGGTCCAGGGGATAGGCGGTACCGGGTTCGATCTTCTGGATGTCGTCGTGGGCATGGAAGATCCGGTAAGGCATGGACATCTGTTCGTCGACCTTGCGGTGCGATGCGCGCAGCCATCCCCGGGTCAGCGGCGTGGGTTCGTGGGCGCCGTCGAAGACGATTTCCTTGCCGTCGGGATCGAAGAGCCGGAGGACGGCGAAGAGGTCGGCATCCCGGGTAGAGGAGGAGACCCAGATGCGCAACGGGATGAAGCCGGTGATTTCGGTCGTGGCTTCGAAGGCGGGGGTCGTGAAGTCCAGGCGGTCCTGCTGGGCCTGGAAGCCGGCGTGGGTGTCTTGGGCGGGGGCGGCGGTGTCGAGGGTCGCATTGCCGGGATGCAGGTAGAACCTGGTCCACTGGGTGCGCGCGAGCGGGAACTCGTGTTCGGCGCGGCGGGTTTCGCCGTCTATGGTGCGGATGGACAGCAGGACGGGCGGGGTCTGGTCCCAGCCATTGGGCAGGCCTTTCAGGAAGTGGTCGAAGAACTGTTTTTGCAGCGCGATGTAGCGAGGCAGGTAGAAGCTCTCGTAGTGGGTGCCGATATGCATGGACAACCATTTCTGGGTAGAGCCGGCGCGCAGATAGCCTTCGATGTTGCCGCGCAAATGGTTGCCGGGGCCGCCCCAGTTGCCGGCGGACAGGACGGGGACGGCGATGCGGGAAAGGTCGGGCGTGCGTTCCTTGTGCCAGGCGTCGCACAAGCCGTGCCGCGCCATTTCCGCGGGGTAGTCGCTGCGGTTGGCGGCCAGCAAGGCTGCGTTCAGCGCGGGGCCGGTGGTGGGCTGGCCGTCGTCGCGGTCGCGGTAGGGGGTATCGCCGTTGCCGTGCTGGTTGGACAGCACCTGCTTGGGCCACCATGAGTTGAGGAAGCCGTTGCTGCGGATGCCGCCGTGGTAGCCATAGTCGCGGTAGTGATCGGATCGGCCCTCCCAGGGCACGATGGCGGCCAGGTGCCTGGGACGCAGCGCGGCGACACGCCATTGGGTGGCGGCGTAGTAAGAGATGCCGATCAGGCCGACCTTGCCGTTGCTCCACGATTGGGTGCCGGCCCATTCGATGGCGTCGCGGTAGTCCTGGATTTCGCGCGGCGACATGGGGTCGAGGTAGCCCGGCGACTTGCCGCTGCCGCGGGCGTCGACGTGGATGACCACGTAACCGTCGGGCACCCATCGCTCGGGGTCGACGGTTTCCCAACGCAGGTAGCGGCCGGTCGAGCCGTCCTGGCACAGGCCGGGATGCAGGCGTTGCAGTTTTTCCCATTGCGGCTTGAAGCCGTCGGCAAAATGAACGTCTTTGCCGTAGACCCCTTGCGCCATGACGACCGGGTAGCGCCCTGGTTCGGCGGGGCGAAAGACGTTCGCTTTCAGGATGGTGCCGTCGTCCATCGGGATGTCGACGTCTTTCTCGAAGACGAGCGTATGGGGGGCGGCAGGGTTCGGGGCTGGGGCGGGCGATGCGGTCACGGTCTGGTCTCCACGTTGTCTGGCTATTGTTTTTCGATCTTGGCGGCCTGCATGATGTCTGTGTAGGTCGCGGTTTCCTTGGCGAGGTAGTTCGCCATGTCCTGGGGCGAGCCGCCCGCCACGTCCAGCCCCATGGAGGCGAGGCGTTCCTTGAGGGCGGGCGAGGCCAGCGCATCGTTGAAGGCGCGGTTCAGCCGGGCCACGATCTCGGGCGGCGTGCCCGCCGGGGCCAGCGCGCCTTGCCAGCCGCCCTGGACTTCATAGCCGGCGACGCCGGCTTCTTCCACTGTCGGCACGTCGGGCAATTGCGGGAAGCGGGTCGAGCCGGTCACCGCGATCGCGCGCAGCGTTCCGCTCTTGACCTGTTCGATCGCCGAGACCGGGTTGAGGAAGGCCAGTTTCACCTCGCCCGACATGACCGCGTTCATGGCGGGGGCGGCGCCTTTGTAGGGAACGTGGACGAGATGCGTGCCCGCCTTGTAGTTGAAGTATTCGGCGACCAGATGCATGGTGTTGCCGATGCCGGCCGAGCCGTAGGGAATGTTGGAGGTCGCCGGCGCGGCGAGCCTGATCAGGTCCTGCACGCTCTTGACCGGCAGGGACGGCGTCACCACGAGTACCTGGCCGCGGGTCGATCCCACGAGCACGACGGGGACGAAATCCTTGGCGGTGTCGTAGGGCAGCGATTTGTACAGCAGCGGGTTGATGACGTGCGAGCCGGTCGTGTAGAGCAGGGTATGGCCATCGGCCGGTGCCTTGGCCACGAGGTCCGACGCGATGATGGAGTTGGCGCCCGCGCGGTTCTCCACGATGACGGGCTGCTTGAGCCGCTTGCCCATTTCCTGGGCAAGGATGCGCGACACGGTGTCGGGGTTGCCGCCCGGCGAAAAGGGCAGGATCAGTTTGATGGGGCGGTCGGGAAACGTATCGCCGTAGGCGGCGGGGGTGGCAGAGGTCAGGGCTGCGAGGCAGGCTGTGGAAAGTCCAACCAGAAAAACCGGGTTCTTCATGATGTGTTCCTCCTCCATGGCGGGTATTCCCGACGGGGTCGGGGCGCGCGTCTTATCGTGCCGTTCAGTGGGGTGACGAAAAAATCGATAAAGATATCAATGGAAATTTTTGTCGATAAAATTATATGGATAAAAATAATATCGACAATCAAGGAAAACCCCGAGCCGTGGCGCACGGCAAAATGCGCTTGTCACTAGAGGAAACCCGAGGTGGCAATTCCCTGGATAAAAGAATGTTTCCTTATATAAAGTAGTCTTATATAATGGGTCGTACGCAATTCATCCGGCATCCACGAGGAGACAAGCCATGAGCGCCAACCAGACAGCCGCCCAGTCCAACGACCAATCGCCCGTACTCGTCGATTTCGAAGACGGCATCGCATGGGTCACCTTGAACCGGCCCACGAAACGCAACGCCATCAACCCGGGCATCGTCTACAACATGGTCCGGGTGTTGGAGGAATTGGAGTCGGACGAACGTTGCAAGGTCCTGGTGCTGACCGGCGCGGGCGACGCGTTCTCGGCCGGGATGGACCTGCGTGAGTACTTCCGGGGCACCGACAACGATCCCAAGGAGCGCATCAAGCTGTACCGCGCCAACGCCCAGTGGCAATGGCGCCAGCTGCGCTTCTACGCCAAGCCCACCATCGCCATGGTCAACGGCTGGTGCTTCGGCGGCGCTTTCACGCCGCTGGTGTCCTGCGACCTGGCGATCGCCGCCGAGGAAGCCCAGTTCGGGCTTTCCGAGATCAACTGGGGCATCATCCCCGCCGGCGTCGTCAGCCGCGCGGTGGCCTCGCTGGTGCGCGAGCGCGAAGCCATGTACTACGTGATGACGGGCGAGACTTTCGATGGCCGCCGCGCCGCCGATATCGGCCTGGTCAACGAAGCCGTGCCGCGCGAGCGCCTGCGTGAGCGCACCCGCCAACTGGCCAAGGTCCTGATGGAGAAGAATCCCACCGTGCTGCGCACGGCCAAGATCGCCCATCGCATGGCGGCCGAGATGAGCTGGGAACAGGCGACGGACTACCTGATGGCCAAGGTCGACCAGTCCACCTTCCACGATCCGGAGCGTGGCCGCGACAACGCCATGAAGCAATTCCTCGACGACAAGTCGTTCAAGCCCGGCCTCGGCGCGTATCAGCGCTAAGACGGCACGAAGGGGTATCGCATGTCTTCATTCGCTCTGGACCGCCTGCTGCGGCCCAAGTCGATCGCCGTGGTCGGCGCTTCGCCCGAACCGGGTTCGGTCAGCGGCCTGCTGCTGGCCAACCTGCAGCGCTTCGGTTATGCCGGGCAACTGCATCTGGTCAGCCGCAGCCGGGACGAGGTCAACGGCATCCGTTGTTTCAAGTCCATCGATGAACTGCCGGAAGGCGTGGACGTGGCCGTGCTGGTGGTGCCGCAGGTGGCGGTGGCCGATTCGGTCGCGGCCTGCGGGCGCCGGGGCGTGGGCGCGGCGGTGGTGTTCGCCTCGGGCTTTGCCGAAATGGGCGACGAAGGCCGGGCCGCGCAAGAAACCATGGCCGCCATCGCGCAGCGCCATGGCGTGGCCGTCCTGGGGCCCAACTGCCTGGGTTTCATCAACTTCGCCGATGCCGTTCCGCTTACGTTCGAACCGGTGCAGCCGGCGCCGGTCCGCACCGGTCCGCGCATAGGCATCGTGGCCCAGAGCGGGGCGATGAACGGCAACTTGCGCCAGGCGTTCCTGGGACGCGGGCTGGGCGTCTCGTTCTCGATCTCGACCGGCAACGAAGCGGTGCTGGGCGCGGAGGACTTCCTGTCCGCGCTGGTCGACGCGCCCGACGTCGATGCCTTCGCGGTGTTCGTCGAAATGCTGCGCAAGCCGGCCGAATTCCTGCGCGTGGCGCGCCGCGCGCGCGAGCTGGGCAAGCCCATCGTGTTGATGCACCCGGGCCGCAGCCAGCGCGCCCGCGAGGCGGCCAAGTCGCACACGGGCGCGTTGGCGGGCGATCACCAGGTCATGCGCACGCTGGTCGAGCGCGAAGGCGTGGTGGTGGTCGACAGCATGGACGAAATGTTCGATGTGACGGCCATCCTGGCGCGCTACCCGCGGCCCGTGACCGAAGGCAGGGCGGCGGTGGCGTCGAACTCGGGCGCGCTGCGCGGACTGGCGCTGGATTTCTGCGAAGACATCGGCCTGCAACTGGCCGATTTCCAGCCCGCCACGATGCAGGCCTTGTCGCAGATCCTGCCGGACTTCATGGCGCCCGACAATCCGCTGGACCTGACGGCGATCGGCATGCAGAAGCCGGAGATCTTCGGGCTGTCGGCGCAGGCCATCCTGGACGATCCCGGCGTGGGCAGCCTGATCATGCCGCTGATGGGCGGCTCGCCCGCGCAGCAACTGGCCAAGGCGGATTCGCTGCTGCCGGTGATGCAGGCATCGCGCAAGCCGGTGTGCTTCGTCATCATGGGCGACAGCGGCCCGCTGGGCGGCGAATTCCTGGAGCGGGTCCATGCGAGCGGCATGCCGTTCCTGCGGTCGCCCGACCGCGCCATGCGCGCCATGGCCCATGTACACCGCTACGGACGCCTGCATGCCGAGGCGGCCGAGCGCAGCGGGGCGCAAGCCGGCCTGCGCCGCGACGATCTCCGGCCGGGGCCGCTGGCCGAGTTCAAAGGCAAGCAATGGCTGCGCGAACTGGGCATCTCCACGCCCAGGGGCGGGCTGGCCCGCACACCGGCCGAGGCCGAGGCGCTGGCGCGCGAGATCGGCTATCCGGTGGTGCTCAAGGCGCAGGCCGATACGCTCATGCACAAGAGCGACGTGGGCGGGGTGGCGGTCAACCTGCGCGATGCCCAGGCGCTGGGCGATGCGTGGCAGCGCATCCAGTCCTCGGTGGCCCGGCATTGCCCGGATATCGCGCTGGACGGCATGCTGGTCGAGGCCATGTCCAGCCCCGGCCTGGAGCTGGTGGTGGGCGGGCGCCGCGATCCCAATTGGGGCGTGGTGACGCTGGTGGGGCTGGGCGGGATATGGATCGAGGCCTTGCACGACGTGCGCCTCTTGCCGCCCGACCTGACCGAGGCGCAGATCGTGCGTGAACTGGAGCGGCTGAAGGGCGCCAGGCTATTGTCCGGCCTGCGCGGCGCGCCGCCGGTGGACGTGGCGGCGGTCGCGGCCGTGGTGCGGCGCCTGTCCGCCTTGATGCTGGCCAACCCCGGGATCGCGGAGATCGACATCAATCCGTTGATCGCCTTGCCGGCCGGCCAGGGCGTCGTGGCCCTGGACGCGCTGTTCATCATGGACGCGGCGCCGGCGCCCTGAGGGCGCCGTGCTTCCACGGAGAGCAATCTTATGTCGTCATTCGATAGCGAGACTTTTCCTCAGTTGATGGACACGGTCGAGCGCTTCATCCGCCAACGCCTGATGCCGCTGGAGCGGCAGGTGGAGGAAAAGGAGGAAGTGCCGCCCGAAGTCATCGAAGAGATGAAGGAAATGGGCCTGTTCGGCCTGGGGATTCCCGAAGCCTACGGGGGCTGCGAGCTGGACCTGATGCAGGAATTGCAGGTGCAGATGGCCTTCAGCTATACCTCGCCGGCCTTCCGGCTGGTGTTCTGGCCCAACGTGGGCATAGGCAGCAAGGGCCTGGTGCTGGCCGGCACCGAGGAGCAGAAGCAGAAGTATCTGCCGGGCCTGGCCAGCGGCGAGCTGCGCGCGGCATTCTGCCTGACCGAACCCGACGCCGGTTCGGACGCGGCCAGCCTGAGGACGCGTGCCGAGCGGGACGGCGACATGCTGGTCATCAACGGCACCAAGCGTTTCATCACCAACGCCACGCGTGCCCATGTCTTTACCGTCATGGCGCGCACCGACCCGTCCCGGCCGGGCGCGGCCGGCATCAGCGCCATTCTGGTCGATCGCGATACCCCGGGGCTGCACGTAGGCAAGTCCGAGAAGAAGCTGGGCCAGCGCGGCTCGCCCATCAGCGACGTGATCTTCGAGAACGTGCGGGTGCCGGTATCCAACGTGATAGGCGGCGAGTCCGCGCTGGGGCAGGGCTTCAGGACCGCCATGCAGGTGCTGGATCACGGCCGCATCAGCGTGGCGGCTTCGGGGCTGGGCATGGCGCGCCGGCTGATCGACGAAGCGGCGCGCTACGCCCTGCAGCGCAAGCAGTTCGGCCAGCCCATCGCCGAATTCCAACTGGTGCAGGCCATGCTGGCCGATTCCGAAACCGAATACCTGGCCGGACACGCGCTGGTGATGCAGGCGGGCCAGGCCCTGGCGCGCGGAGAAGATGTGCGCAACCAGGCCGCGGCCGCCAAGTATTTCTGCTCGGAGGCGCTGTCGCGCATCGCCGACCGCGCCCTGCAGATCCACGGCGGCTCCGGCTATGTGGCCGAATACAACGTCGAACGCCTGTACCGCGATGCCCGGGCGCTGCGCATCTACGAAGGTACCAGCCAGGTCCTGCAACTGGTGATCGCGCGTACCATGCTCAAGCGCTACCAGGATTGAGCGCCATTTTCGCGACTTATCGAAAATGTTTGTGAGACCATCGCAAACCCGTGTTTCAGCCTTTGCGAGGTTTCTTCTACAGTTAGCGGGGATCAGGCGGCGCGGTATGTCGCGGCCGCCCACGAGAATGACGGAGACAATGTGTACCCCCTGAGCTATGTGCGTCCGGCCACCTTGCAGGAAGCGCTGGACTGCCTGGCCCGCGAGCCCGAAGCCCGCCCCCTGTCGGGCGGCATGACCCTGGTGCCCACGCTCAAGCAGCGGCTGGCGGCGCCTTCGCACCTGGTGGACCTGACGCGCCTGCCGGAGTTGCAAGGCATCTCGCGCGACGGCGACATGCTGAAAATCGGTGCCGCCACGCGTCACGCGCAGGTGGCCGAATCGGCCCTGGTGGACGAGGCCATTCCGGGCCTGGCTGCCCTGGCAGGCCTGATCGCCGATCCGCAGGTGCGCAACCGCGGCACCATGGGCGGATCCGTGGCCAACAACGATCCCTCCGCCGACTATCCGGCCGCCGTGCTGGGGCTGGGGGCGACCGTGATAAGCAGCCAGCGGCGCATCGCCGCCGATGATTTCTTTACCGGCATGTTCGAAACCGCGCTGGCCCCGGGCGAGATCATCGTGGGCTTCGAATTTCCCATTCCCCGCCGCAGCGCTTATGCCAAGTATCGCCACAAGGCCACGGGCTATGCGGTAACGGGCGTGTTCGTCGCCGATACCGCGCAGGGCGTGCGGGTGGCGGTGACCGGGGCCGGGCCCTGTGTATTCCGCTGGCACGAGGCGGAGGCGGCGCTGGCCAGCGGCGACGCCGGGGCGCTGGCCACGGTTCCCCTGGATGCCGATGAACTGAACGAGGACCGCGCGGGCAGCGCCGCCTATCGCGCCAACCTGGTGCGGGTGATGGCGCGGCGCGCCTGGGCGCAATTATCTTGAATCGTGGACGGCCCGGAGCGAGGCCGAGCAAGGTGGAGAAGTCATGGAACTGAAAGGATCGCATACGCTGCGGGCGCCCCGTGAACGGGTGTGGGAATACCTGAACACCCCGGAAATCCTGCAGGCATGCGTGCCTGGCTGCGAGTCATTCAACGCCGGCGAGGCGCAGGATGAATACGCCGCCGTGGTGGTGGCCGCGATCGGCCCGGTGAAGGCACGCTTCAAGGGAACCCTGAGTATCGCGGACAAGCGCGCGCCGCAGGGCTATCGCATCATCGGCCAGGGCGACGGCGGCATTGCCGGCTTCGGGAAGATGGTGGCCGACGTCGAATTGGCCGAAGACGGGGAGGGCACGGTACTGACCTACGTGGCCCAGGCCCAGGTCGGCGGCAAGCTCGCGCAGATCGGCGCGCGGCTGGTGGGCTCGGTCGCCAACAAGATGGCGGCCCAGTTCTTCGAACGCTTCAGCGTCAAGGTGGAAGAGAAGGTCGCGCCATGAGTCGTGTGGAACTGCGCGTCAATGGCGTGGCGACGAGCCGCGAGGTGGATGACCGCACCCTGCTGGTGGAGCTGCTGCGCGGCGAACTGGGCCTGACCGGCACCCACGTCGGCTGCGATACCAGCCAGTGCGGCGCATGCACGGTCAAGCTCGACGGCGCCGCGGTCAAGTCGTGCACGGTGCTGGCCGCGCAGGCCAGCGGCGGCGAGGTGCTGACCGTGGAAGGGTTGTCGACGCCGCAGCAACTGGGCGAGGTGCCGGCGGCTTTCGTCGCCTGCCATGGCCTGCAATGCGGTTTCTGTACGCCGGGCATGATGATGGCGATCGACTACTACCTGGACACCGATGGTTCGCTGGACGATGAGCGGATCCATCGCGCCCTGGAAGGAAACATCTGCCGCTGCACCGGCTACGTCAACATCATCGAGGCGGTCAAGCACGCGGCCCATGCCCGTATCGAAGCGGGCAAGCCCGTCGGGAGGCAGCATGGATAGCCGATTGGTCGGCCAGCCGCGTCCGCGCGCCGAAGACCAGCGGCTGGTGCGGGGCCAGGGCCGCTATACCGACGACGTGAATCTGCCCGGCCAGGCCTACGGCGCGTTCGTGCGGTCCACCCATGCCCATGCCGTCATCCGTGGCATCGACATCGAGGCGGCATCGCAGGCGCCCGGGGTGATCGCCGTGCTGCGCGGCCAGGATTACCTGGACGACGGCTTGCGCGGCATGGACCACATTCCCAATCCCGCCGACGCCGTGGCCTTCAAGGAGCGTGCCTTTCAGCATTCGCTGACCGGCAGCATTTTCAACCAGCGGCATCTGCCCTTGGTGGTGGACCGCGTGCGCCACGTCGGCGAGCCGGTGGTGCTGGTGGTGGCCCGCAGCATGCGCGAGGCGCGCGACGCCTGCGAAATGGTGCTGATCGACTACGATCCCCTGCCGGCCGTGGTGGACGCGGTGCAGGCCATGGACGAAGGGGCGCCGCAATTGTGGGACGGCGCGCCGCGCAACCTGTGCTTCCAGGCCCGGGTGGGCGACGAGGCCGCGGTGCGCGAGGCGTTTGCCCGCGCCCATCGCGTCGTGCGTCGGGAGTTTCGCAACAGCCGCATCGTCAATTGCCAGATGGAACCGCGCTCGGCGCTGGGCAGCTTCGACGAAGGCTCAGGCGAATACCTGCTGATCTCGGGTAGCCAGGGCGTGACGCGCCAGCAGATGTGCATCGCCGATGCATTGGGGATATCCCCGGCGAAATTGCGGGTGGTGTCACCAGACGTGGGCGGCGGCTTCGGTCCGCGCAGCTGCGTGAATCCCGATCAGCTCGCGGTGCTCTGGGCCGCGCGCCGGGTCGGGCAGCCGGTGAAGTGGACCAGCGACCGCAACGAGGCTTTCCTGTCGGACTACCAGGGGCGCGACCAGGTCATACGGGCGGCCATCGCATTCGATGCGGAAGGGCGCATCCTGGGCATAGACAACGAGATCGTCGGCAACATCGGCGCCCATACCGTGTCGTATGTACCGCTGGCCAACGGCTCGCGCATCATGACCACGGTCTACCACGTGCCCGCGGCCACGGCGCTGCTGTCCGCGGTGCTGACGAACACGCCGCCCACCGGCCCTTATCGGGGCGCGGGCCGTCCGGAAGCCACGCACGTGATGGAACGGATGCTGGACGTGGCCGCCGACGAGATGGGCATGGACCGCATCGAACTGCGCCGGCGCAATCTCATCCAGCCGGCGCAGATGCCGTATCACAGTCCCATGGGGCTGACCTACGACAGCGGCGGCTTCGCGGCCAACATGGAGCGGGCCCTGGTGGTATCGCAGTGGAGCGAGGCCGGGCAGCGCAAGCGCGATGCGCGCGCGCGCGGCAAATTGCTGGGCACCGGGCTGGCCAATTATGTGGAGTCGCCGGTGGGTGCGCCGCGCGAGCGCATCGAGATCACGCTGGGCACCGATGGCCATGTCGATTTCGTGGTCGGCACGCAAAGCACGGGGCAAGGGCACGAGACCAGCTTCGTGCAGGTGCTGGCCGACGAACTGGGCGTGCCGTTCGAGGCCATCACCATGCGCACCGGCGATTCGTGCTTCGTCAAGGTGGGGGGCGGTTCGCATTCGGACCGTTCCATGCGCCTGGTGGGGCATCTGCTGTTGCAGGCCGGCGAGCGCCTGCGGTCCATGGCGCTGTCGGCCGCGGCATCGATGTGGGGCGTTCCGGTTCAGGACCTGCGTTACGAGGACGGCCGCGTGCGCGACCCGGCCGGGCAGCGCGTGGCCGGCCTGGGCGAGATCGCGGCCCATATCGGGCGCGAGGGCATTCCCGGTCATCCGGAAGAGCGCCGCTTTTACGTCGACGCCGAGTTCAATGGGCGCATCGCCGCCCATCCCACGGGCACGGCGGTCTGCGAACTGGAGATCGATCCCGAGACCGGCGACGTGGAGATCGTGCGCTATACGTCCATCGACGACGTCGGACGCCCGATCAATCCGCTCATCGTCGAAGGCCAGGTGCATGGCGGCCTGGCGCAGGGCATAGGGCAGGCCTTTCTCGAGGACTACCACGTCGATCCGGAAAGCGGACAGATCTTCAGCGGTTCGTACATGGACTACGGCGTGGCGCGCGCGGGAGCGATCCCGCGGCGCTTCGACGTGGAACTGACCGAGGACCGCACCCACGGCAACGCGCTGGGGGTCAAGGGCGGCGGCGAGAGCGGCATCACGCCGGCCACGGCCGCCATTTTCAACGCGCTGGCCGACGCGCTGCGCGGCATCACGCAAGAGGAACTGCCCATGCCGGCCACCCCCTCCGCGATCTGGTCGGCCATACAACGCGCACAGGGAGTACAGCCATGAGCGAACCGGTATTGGTCCGCAGCCATTCGGGCCTGCTGGACATCGTGTTGAACACCCCCGGGAACGGCAATCTCATGAGCGCCGAGATGGGGCAGTTGATCATCGATGCCGTCTCCAACCTGGACGAGCAGGTCCGCTTGATCCGGGTGTCGGGCGAGGGCGAGGATTTTTGCGCCGGGCGGGTCTCGCCCATGCCCAAGCCGGGCTCGACGCCGACCGGCGAGGCCCTGCGGCGCAATGTGGCGATGCCGGCGCTCGCGCTGTATGACGCGCTCAAGATGGCGCCGGTGCCCGTGCTGTCCGTCGTGCATGGCAAGGCCTATGGCGTCGGCTGCGCCCTGGCGGGCGTGTGCGACATCACGCTGGCCGCCGATGACGCAAGCTTCCAGATTCCCGAGATGGAGCGCGACATTCCTCCCGCCCTGGTGATGTCGGCGCTGATCGGCCGGGTGCCGATGAAGACGATCGCGCGCATGGTACTGACGCGGGACCTGGTGGGCGCCCGCGAGGCCTGGCAGGCCGGTCTGGCCAGCGAGGTCGTGCCGCGCGCCGAGCTGCGGTCGCGGGCTGACCGCATCGCGGCCACGATCCTGGAGTGCAGCCCGGTCACGGTGCGCGCGGTCAAACAATTCATGGAGCTGGCGCCGGGACTGCCGGTCGGCACCTCCAGCAGCCTCGCCGGGCACTTGTCCGGCACCGCGCTATCGGCCAAGTTCGAGCGGCCGGCGTGACGACACGCTTTACAGAGGAGACGAAGTCAATGAAGAAGTGCCTTGCCGCGTTTGCCGCGATCACCCTGCTGGCCGGCGCGCCGGCCCTGGCCGCCGACTACCCCGTGCGGCCCGTGCGCATGTTGCTGGGATATCCCGCGGGCAGCGGCATCGACAATGTCGCGCGCCAGGTGGCCGCGGGATTGGAAAAGGAACTCGGCCAGCCGGTGGTGGTGGAAAACAAGGCCGGCGCGCTCGGCAACCTGGCCGCCGACTTCGTGGCCAAGGCGCCCGCCGACGGCTACACCATCCTGTTCACGCCGAACTCCACCCATGCGGCCAACGTCCATCTGTTCAAGAAGCTGCCCTTCGATCCCATCAAGGATTTCGCGCCGGTGGGCACGGTGGCCAGCCTGGGGTTCGTGCTGCTGGTGGCGCCCGAACACACCAAGGTCGACAACGTCGCGCAGTTGACCAAGATGCTCAAGGACCAGCCCGGCAAGTATTCGTGGGCCAGCGGCAATGCCACGGGACAGGTGGCCGGAGAACTCTACAAGACGCTGGCCGGCGTCGATGCCGTCAACGTGCCCTACAAGGGCGTGCCGCCGGCCATGACCGATCTGATCGGGGGGCGGGTGAGCTTCCTGTTCGCCGACGCGACACTGGCCATTCCCCAGCTCAAGGGGGGCCGCGTGAAGGCGCTGGCGGTCACGGGCAGCAAGCGGCCCACGTCCTTGCCCGATGTGCCCACCATGGACGAAGCCGGCGTGAAAGGCTACGACCTGGGGGGATGGTTCGGCATCTTCCTGCCCGCCAATCCGCCCGAAGCCGTGCGCAAGACCTTGAGCGCCGCACTGCTCAAGGTCACCGGCAGCCCCGAGACGGCCCGCTTTCTGCGCAGCATCGGCGCCGAACCCCTGAGCGGCGGTCCGGACGATCTCGCGCGGGTGGTGGCGATCGACACCGAGAAGTGGGGGCGCATTATCCGCGCCGCGGGCATGACCGCCGAATGACAGGCAAGGGACGGGCCAAGCATGCGAAGCCTTGAGGATCGCGTCGCGATCGTGACGGGCGCCAGTTCCGGCATAGGCCGGGCCGTGGCGGTGGCGTTCGGCCAGGCCGGCGCGCGCGTGGTGCTGGCCGCGCGCGGCCGGGACGCCCTGGACGAGACGGCACGGATGGTGCGCGAGGCGGGCGGCGAGGCGCTTGCCTGCGTCGCCGACGTCAGCCGTGAAGAAGACGTGGCGCAATTGTTCGCCGCCGCGCTTGCCGCCCATGGCCGCGTGGACGTGCTGGTCAACAACGCCGGCGTCACAACCAGCCAGCCTATCGAGGACATGAGCCTGGACACCTGGCGCAGCGTCGTCGATGTGAACCTGACCGGCGCTTTCCTTTGCAGCCGCGAGGCCTTTCGGGTCATGAAGCCGCGGCGCCAGGGGCGCATCATCAACATCGGCAGCGTGGCGGCCAAGGTGCCGCGGCCGGACTCGGTGCCGTACACGACGACCAAGCACGGCTTGTCCGGCATGACCCATGCGCTGGCGCTGGACGGACGGGCGCACGGCATCGCGGTCAGCGTGCTGCACCCCGGGGTGACCGAGTCGGCGCTGGCCGCCAAGTCCGGCCGCAAGTTCGAACCCGGCGAGTTGATGAAGGCCGAGGACGTGGCCCGGGTCGTGCTGCTGATGGCCAGCCTGCCGCCCGAGGTCAACCTTTACGACAGCACGATGTTCCCCTTGTCCATGCCCTTGCTGGGTAGGGGCTAAAATCCCGGGGCATGAACGCCTCGTTTCCCATCCGCAAGGAATGCCCGCCCGGCGCCTGTATCTGCGAACGCGACCATTTGCTGGCCGACCCGCAGGGCGATAGCCGCATCCTCCTGTTGACCAAGGAAGAAGAGAAGCGGCTGGTGGCCCGTCTCGAAACCCTGGCTACGCTGGAAGACCTGATGGCGATGCAGGCGCGCATGCGCGCGCAACTGGGCATCGTCTTGCATATCGAACCCAGCGCCAACGAAGTCCGCACGGTGCGAGGGATCACCATCGAACTGGCGGAGCAGCGGGGCCTGTGCCGCAAGACGCGCGAAGCCGTTCCCGCCGCGATCCGCCGCTGCTTCGAACGCACTCCCGAGATCGTCTACGCCCTGCTCGATTCGCGCGACCTGTTGGGAGGCGCGTAGCCTGCACGGCAGGCCGTGCCGCGCGGCGTCGCCGCTCAGTCGGTGGACGCCAGCGCCTGCCGTTCGGCCTCCATGGGCGCCAGCCCCTCGATGGCCAGGCGCAGCAGCGCGCGCAGCGAGGCCAGGCCGACGCCGGGGCGCGGCGTGGACTGGCTGAGCCAGCGCCGCACTTCGGCCAGGTAGATGGTGACCAACAACGAGGCGATCAGATCGGGGGTCGCGTTGCTGCCGATCTGCCCTTGTTCCTGTTTGCGCCGTACGACGTCGGCCAGCATGGCGTAGATGTTGGCGCGGCGGGCGTAGAAACGACGCGTTTCCTCGCCGCGGTCGCTGCTGTGGGCCAGGAAGTCCGAGGTGGCCTGCACCGCCGGCCGCGAGATCTGCGGATGCCTGGCCCAGTAGCGGTATCGCAGCTCGAAGAAAGCCATGAGCAATTCGATCAACGGACCGTCCCGCCGCAGCACCCTGGCGCTCTTGTCGTTCACGGCATCCAGGTCGTTGTTGACGATCATCATCAACAGATCGAGCTTGTCGTCGGCGTAGACGAAGATGGTTCCGATGGCCACTTCGGCGCGCTGCGCGATTTCTCGCGTGGTCGCCGCGTCGTAGCCCTTTTCCAGAAAGACGTCGCGCGCTGCCTGTTTGATACGCCGCAGCTTGTCGAGTTTGGCGCGCTCGCGCAGGCCCAGTTCCTGGTTCGGGGAAGACAAAGCGGATGGATTCTTCATGACATGAAAGAGCAGGGCGCGGAGGAATGAGAGTGGCGGTGGTGTCGTGGCTGCCTATTCTAGAAGAACTCGGCAAGCCTCCCCGCCGATGATGCAAGATTCTCTTGATAAGTAAAGAAACTTTATATAAGGTGTGATTATCATAAGCGCCGGACGAGACCGGACGCGAGAGAGACAAGGGTGTACGAAATGGTCGACACGCTCGGGCAGGCTGCCCGGATCCACACGACGGTTGACGATGGCCGGGCCGTAGTCTGGCGGCAATGGGGCGCGGGTCCACGGGTCGTCCTGCTGCACGGCAACAGCGGTTCGTGGACGCATTGGGTGCGCAACATCGCCGCGCTGGCCGAACGCTTCACGGTGCTCGTGCCCGATCTGCCCGGCCACGGCGATTCCGATCTGCCGGCCGGCGATGTGTCGTGCGCCGCTTTTGCCCGCCTGTTGTGGCTGGGCATCGACCAGATCGAGGGTCCTGACGCAAACGTGGCGCTCGCTGGATTTTCCCTGGGCTCGGTCCTGGTGGAGAGCATGGCGCGGCAACAGCCGCAGCGCGTCCGCCAGGTCCTGTTGCTGCGCGGCGCCTTCTCGCGCATGGTGCCGCGGCCGCCCGAATTGCTGCGTTGGCGCGGTATCGCCGATCCGGTCGAGGCGGCCCGTATCCACCGGCACAACCTCGAGGTCTCCATGTTCGGCAACGCCGCCCTGATCGATGACGAGGCCGTCCGGCTGCATGCCGACAACCTGGAGCGTTGCCGGCTCGACACCCGGCCGCTGCTGGCCAGCCGCGAGCTGGAGGCTTTCCTGGGCCTGCGTTGTCCGGTGCATGGCATCGCCGGCGAACGCGATGTCTACGGCGGCGGCGATGCATCCGCGCAAGGCCGCACCTTGCGCGAGGCGCTGCCGCAGGCGGCCTTCGACATGATTCCCGGCGCGGGTCACTGGGCGGCCTACGAGGCCGCGGATACGGTGAATGCCCTGATGGTGCGGTCGCTGGAAACGAATCATGATCAAATTTGATCACGTTCAAAAATAAGAAGGCCGCCACCGAGCGGCAGGACCCATATGGCTATGAAAAAGGAGACTGAAATGAAGAAGATGATCGTGACGGCCCTGGCGACCGCGACCGTACTGGCGTTGCCGGTGGCACAGGCGCAAGGGGATTTTCCCAATCGTCCGCTGAGGCTGGTGGTATCGTTCCCGCCGGGCGGCAGCACGGACCTCATCGCTCGCGTCATGGCACCCGTCATGTCCAAGCAACTGGGCCAGCAGGTGGTGGTCGAGAACAAGGGTGGAGCAGGGGGCAACATCGGCGTCGAGTCGGTGGTTCGATCGGCGCCCGATGGCTACACGATGGTATTCAGCGGGGCCGGCGCGCTGGGCATCAACAGTGTGCTGTATCGGACGATGCCTTTCGATCCGGTCAAGGATCTCATTCCGGTCAGCATGGTCGCGAGCTCGCCCTTCGTCGTGGTGGGGCCGGCGAATTCCCCGTACAAGGACGTCAAGGCCCTGCTTGCCGCGGCCAAGGCGGAGCCGGGCAAGCTGTCGATCGGCCATGGCGGCCTGGGCACGGTCATGCATCTGGCCAGCGAGCTTTTCAATCAGATTGGAGAGGTGAAGACCGTCCTGGTGCCCTACAAGGGCACGGGCCCGGCCACCACCGATGCGCTGGCCGGGCAGATTCCGGTGGCCATGAGCGATGTGCCCAGCGCCGTGGGGTATATCAAGGAGGGGCGCATGAAGGCCTTCGCCGTGACGACGCGCGAACGGTCGAGTTCGCTGCCTGACGTGCCTACGCTGGACGAGTCGGGCATGAAGGGCTACGAGGCCATGGGCTGGTTCGGGATCGCCGTGCCCGCCGGCACGCCCGAACCCGTCGTCAAGCGCCTGAACGCGGCGATTCGGGCGGCGCTGACCGACCCCGGCGTGATCGAGCGCGTGCGCGCGGCCGGCGCCGACCCCGCGCCGACCTCGCCCGAGGAGTTCCGCAAGATCATCGCTACCGATATCTCCAAGTGGGGCGACATCGTGCGCCGGACGGGGTTGAAGCTGGACTAGTTCCCCCCCTACGCCCTGACGGGCGCCCAGGATGGTGGGCCCCCAGCCGCTACGCGGCAGCCCCCCAAGGGGGCCGGGACCCGCCTTGGGGCGGCCCGGCGCCGGGTCCCGAGGGGCGATGCGGGTGGACCGGCAAAGCCGGATCCACCGCATCCTGGGTCTGGGGGGCGCACGGTTGGGGGAAAACTGAAATAATTGGCGCATGAATATTTCTTTGCGCCAATTACGGGCTTTTCTGGGCGTGGCGGCATCGGGCAATTTCACCCGTACCGCCCAGCGTCTGCACCTTAGCCAGGCGGGGCTGAGCGCGACCATTCGCGAACTCGAATCCCAGCTCAATACCCGGTTGTTCGAGCGCACCACCCGCGCGGTGGTGCTGACCGAGGCCGGCCGTGTCTTTCTGCCCGCGGCGGAGTTGGTCGAGCGCGAACTCAGCGCGGCGGCGGCCCGCCTGCGCGACATGGGGCGCCAGGAGGGCGCCGCCCTGCGCCTGGCGTTCACGCCCTTGATGGCCGCCAATGTCGTGCCGGAGACCATGCGGCGGTTCCTGGCGGCCCATCCGCAGGTCGAGGTCGAGATCATGGCCGGCAGTCCCCTCGAGATCCAGCAACTGGTCGAGACGGGCGAGGCCGACGCGGCTTTCGGCGCGTTCTTTTCGAAGGTGTCGGGGCTGGTGCGCAAGGCGCTGGCGCCATCGGGGCTGCTGGCGGTCTATGCGCCGGGGCGCTATGCGCCGACGCCGTCGGCGAAGGGACGCAAGGACACGACCTGGGAGATCCTGCGCGATCAGCCTTATGTGGCGCTGACCGAAGACAGCCCGATTCATCAATTGGCGGAAGATGCCTTGTTCAAGCACCAGGTCAACATCGGCCGCCGCATCGCCGTGCAGCACCTGGATACGGCCCTGGGGCTGGCCGAGCAGGGCTTCGGCATCGCGGTCATTCCGGAGTTTTCGCAGATCGCGTGCGCCCGCTACGCGGTGGAGCACCGGGTGATCAGTCCGGCGGTGGCGTTCGATTTCTGCTACGTGATGCGGGCGGGGGCGCCCTTGCCCGATACGTTGACCGAATTCGCCAGGGTATTCAAGGCCGTGATGGCCGCCGACGCGTAGGGGAAGGGTTCCCGTTCGGCCATGATGTCCACGGCCGCCCCGCGCGTGCGGGGCGGCTCCGATGTCCGGGGGGGATCAGATGGGTACGGTTTCGACGTCGTAGGTGAAGAGCCACTCGTAGCGTTCCTTCACCCGGTCCTCCTGCCATTCGCGGTTCACGTAGGCGGCCGCGCCCTCGGCGTGGGCCAGTTCGCGATTGTGGAATCGCTTGGCGTTGGCATTGGCGCCGAGGATGACATTGGCGGTGCGGTCCTTGCGCGCCTGCTCGTAGCGTTGCAGTGCCTGGGCCGGATCGGCGTACTGGCGCAATGCGCGCGCGAGGATGTAGCCGTCTTCCAGGGCCATGCCCGCGCCTTGCGCGAGGAAAGGCAGCATGGGATGGCAGGCGTCGCCCAGCAGGGTGACCCGGCCTTCGCTCCAGCGCGCCATGGGATCGCGAACCATCAGCGCCCATTTGTAGGGCACGTCGATGGCGCGCACCAGCGTATGCACGTCTTCGTTCCAGCCGCGCAAGTCGTGCAGGCACTCTTCGGTGGTGCCGCGCTCGGTCCAGGACTCGACCTGCCAATCGCTGCGTTCCACGGCCGCGACGAAGTTCACCAGCTTGTAGCCGTGCAGCGGATAGTGGATGACGTGGGCGCCGGGACCCACCCAGTTCACGCCCACCGGCCGGCTCAGGCGCTCGGGCAGCTTGTCGGCGTCGATCACGCCGCGCCAGGCGACCAGCCCGGAGAAGTCCGGCCGGTCGGCACCGAACAACTGGCCGCGCACCAGCGAGTGCACGCCGTCCGCGCCGACCAGCACGTCGCCCTGGAAGCTCCGGCCATCGGCCGTGTAGGCGATCACGCCATCACCGTTCTGCTCGAAGCGTTCGAACTTGGCGCCCAGCACCAGGGCGTCGGGATCGGCGCGCCGTACGCCGGCGGCGATGGCCTGGTGCAGGTCGGCGCGATGCACGGTCAGGTACGGGTAGCCGTAGAGTTCGCGCGAGACATCGCCCAGGTTGAACAGGTTCCAGGTCTGGCCGGTGTTCCACAGCCGTACGATCTTGCCTTCGGGCTCGCAGGCCTGCGCGGCCATGTCGCCTTCCAGGCCCAGCGCATACAACACGTGCACGGCGTTGGGCCCGAGTTGTATGCCCGCGCCGACTTCTTTCAATTGCGGGGCCTGTTCCAGGATGCGGACCTGGAAACCTTGTTGGAGCAGGGCGAGGCCGGCGGTCAATCCGCCCAGGCCGCCGCCGGCGATGATGATGCGCATGGATCAGTCCAGTGTGGTGTTGGTGCGTTTGATCAGTTCGGCCCAGCGCTTGGTGTCGCTCGCCAGGAAGCTGCGGAATTCGTCCGGCGTGGTCTTGATCACGTCCTGGCCGCCGGCCTTCATCTGGCCCATCAGCTCGGGGTCGTCCTGGGCCGCGCGCAGCGCGGCGTTGAGCTTTTGCACGACGGCTGCCGGCGTGCCGGCGGGTGCCACCAGGCCCGTCCAGGAATACGATTCGAAATCGCCGCCGAAGGCTTCGCGCACGGTGGGCACCTGCGGCATGTCGGCCGAGCGCGTGGCGCCGCCGGTGGCGAGGACCTTGGCCCGGCCGCTCTCCAGGTAGGGCCGCACGACGGTGATGGTCTCCAGCGTCATGTCGATCTGGCCGCCGATCATGTCCGCCAGCGCCGGCGCCCCGCCCTTATAAGGCACGTGCAGGATGTTCGCGCCGGATACTTCCTTGAACCATTCGCCGGTCAGGTGGTTGATCGAACCGTTGCCCGCGGAACCGTAGGACACCTTGTTCTTGGCGGCATAGGCGACCAGTTCCTGCAAGGTATTGGCGGGAAACGCATTGCGCACCACGAGCAGGATGGGGCTGCGCGCCACCAGGCCCACGTGCGCGAAGGATTCCATCGGCGAGTAGGCCAGGTTGCGGTACAGCCCCGGCGCCACGCCCAGGCTGCTGGTGCTGGCCCACAGCAGGGTGTGGCCGTCGGGCTTGGCGCGCGCGACCGAGGCAGAGCCGACCGTGCCGCCCGCGCCCGCGCGGTTCTCGATCACCACGGGTTGGCCGAGTTGTTTCGACAGCGTCCTGCCTACCAGCCGTGCGGTGGTGTCGGTGGGGCCTCCGGGCGGGAAAGGCACGACGATGGTGACAGGCCCGGCGGGAAATTCGGCGGCCGCGGCCGATGCGGTGCCGGCCAGGGCCAGCGTTGCCAAGGTGGCGAGGCACGCACGCCGCATCGGCGTTGCGCGCAAGACCAGTTTCTTCATCGATATCCCCTCATTGTCCATCATGTTGGGGGGACTATAAGATGAAGCGATGAGCGAGTTGAATCACATAATAATTATGGAATCACAAGGAATTTCGATCATCACGGTGCCCGCTAGGTGGCGCCGATATGCCGGCTGCGCAAATCGTCGATGACGGTACGCAGCAGTCCGCGAAAGGTCTTGAGTTCCTTGGGGCTGAGGCTGGAGAAAGCCTCCTGCTCGAAGCGGTTCAGCTCGCGCGTGCCGGCCTCGACCACTTCGCGTCCGGCCGGGGTCAGCGTGATGCGCAGGATGCGGCGATTGTTGGCGTCCTCCTTGCGCTCGAGCAGGCCCCGTTCTTCCAGGGTCGAGAGCAATTGGCCCATCGATTGGGGCGTGACGTAGAAGCGCCTGGACAGATCCGCGGAGGAGAGCTTTTCGCGGTGCGCGACCACCGACAGCACGGTGAACTGGATGCCTGTCACGCCATAGGGCTTGAGCAGGGCGTCGCTGAAGTTGCGGAGGGGATGGTGTACCTGCGAGACCAGGTAGGTGGTGCTGGGACCGCTGAAGGGCTCGGCGGGGTGGTCGGTAGACAAGAATGACTCCGGGAGCGAAGGATTCTTGCAGTGTAAGGCAGACTGATTCGGCGCGCACCGCCGCTATATGCGGAGGGCGCGCGTGGCGGCGACGCTTACTTGACGTCGACGGCGTCTTTCAGGACCTTGGCGGCGCTGAAAGCGGGTGCCTTGCGGGCAGCGATCTGGATCGCTTCGCCGGTACGGGGGTTGCGGCCCGTCTTGGCGGCTTTTTCTTTCACCGAGAACTTCCCGACGCCAGGCAGCACGACCTCGTCGCCCTTGGCCAGCGTGTCGCGCAGGGCATCGCCCAGCGCGTCGATGAAGGCTTCGGAGACATTCTTCGGTTGTTGGGTGCGCTCGGCGAGAGCGTCGATCAGTTCCTTCTTGGTGCGCATGCGTACTCCTTGAAAAATAGCGGCAGACCGGCCGGATGGCCCTCTGCCTGTGCACAGAGCCGGCATTCAAACAATCTTGGAGAAGAAATGCAAGTCCGGCGGCTGACGATGACCGTTGGCGCAGCACCGCGCGAGAGCGGCTACTGCGCGAGGGTTCCTCTCAACCTTAACCGAAAAATTCTGCGAAGTTGCAACAGGTGTAGGCGTCATGTTGGCCGCGGTTTGACTCAAAATCATGGCGTACGCGGCAATTTCGCCGATTTTTGATGCAAAAAACGGATTTTGAATATTTGATGCGGCCGCGCGGCTTGCTTACCATGTGCGCTGGCCGCGGTCCGCAGGCCGCGCCGTCCCTCGTGAAGGAGTTCCCATGCAAGCTGATTCCGCCGTCGCGAACGCGGCCGTCTCCGTTACATCTCGCCGCAATTGCACATCCTGGAACGTGGACGCGGTGATGGCGCTGTTCGAATTGCCGTTCGCGGATCTGCTCTATCAGGCGCAGCAGGTACACCGGCGCTTCTTCGATCCCAATGCCGTGCAACTGTCGACCTTGCTGTCGATCAAGACCGGCGGATGCCCCGAGGACTGCTCGTACTGCCCGCAATCCTCGCGCTACGACACCGGTGTCGAAGCCGAGAAGCTGATGCCCCTGGACGAGGTGCTGCAGGCGGCGCAGGTGGCCAAGGACAACGGCGCCACGCGATTCTGCATGGGGGCGGCCTGGCGCAGCCCGAAGCCGCACCAGGTCGACGCGGTGGCCGACATGGTCAAGGCGGTCAAGGGCCTGGGGCTGGAGACCTGCGTGACGCTCGGCATGCTGCGCGAGGGCCAGGCCGAACAACTGGGCGAGGCCGGGCTCGATTACTACAACCACAACCTGGATACCTCGCCCGAGTTCTACGGCCGCGTCATCACCACGCGCACCTACCAGGACCGGCTGGATACGCTGGGCCGGGTGCGCGAAGCCGGCATCAAGGTCTGTTGCGGCGGCATCGTGGGCCTGGGCGAATCGCGCCGCGAGCGGGCCGGGCTCATCGTGCAACTGGCCAACCTCGACCCATACCCCGAATCCGTGCCCATCAACAACCTGGTCCGGGTGCAGGGCACGCCGCTGGCGGACAACGCGTCGGTGGACCCGTTCGAGTTCGTGCGCACCATCGCGGTGGCGCGGATCACGATGCCCGGGGCCGTGGTCCGGCTGTCGGCGGGGCGCGAGCAGATGGACGAGGCGCTGCAGGCCTTGTGCTTCCTGGCCGGCGCCAATTCCATGTTCTACGGCGACAAGCTCCTGGTTACCGAGAACCCGCAGGCCGAGGCCGACCGCAACCTGTTGCGGCGGCTGGGCATGCGCGTGGACGCGGCCGCGCACTGAGGCCCGCATGCCCGTCCTGCATCTGGCTCCCGGCGTCGCGATAGATGAAGACGAGATCGTCTTCACGATGATCCGCGCGCAAGGGGCGGGCGGCCAGAACGTCAACAAGGTGTCGAGCGCGGTCCACCTGCGCTTCGACCTGGGCGCCTCCTCGCTGCCCCAGGCCTGGAAAGAGGCGCTGATGCAGAAGGCCGATCGGCGCATCACCAGCGCCGGCGTGGTGGTGATCAAGGCGCAGGCCTATCGCAGCCAGGAAAAGAACCGCGCCGACGCGCTCGAACGCCTGGGCGCGCTGCTGGTGTCGGTGGCCGAGCCGCCGAAGCCGCGCAAACCCACGCGGCCGACGAAGGGATCGCAGCAGCGCCGCTTGCAGCGCAAGGTGCGGCACGGCGAAGCCAAGCGGCTGCGCGGCCGCGTGAGCGAGGACTGAAGTCCGGACGCCGCAGCGTCCGTTCCGCCCGCCCTACAGTCCCAGTTTCTTCCAGCCTTCGTGGCCCAGCTCGCGCAAGGTCTCGATATTGCGCTCGTAGATGCTGTCGGCTTCGGGAAAGGCCTCCACCGCCTTGTCCACGCTGGCTTCGCGCAACAGATGCAGGGTGGGATAAGGGGAGCGATTGCTGTAGTTCTCGATATCGTCGGCGCCGGTGTCCGCGAACTGGTAATCGGGATGGAAGCTGGCCACCTGGATCTCTCCTTCCAGGCCCAGGACTTCCACGGCGGCGTCGGCCTCGTCCAGGAACTCGTTGTAGTCGTAGAAATCGGCCAGCGCCCAAGGGTGGATCAGCAGCACGGTGTCGACCTGCTCCGGGTCGGCCTGCGCCAGCGTGCGCAGGCATTCTCCCAGTTCCTCGAGCAGCGCGTCAGGGTCGCGCGCGTCGCTGACCACGTACTGGATCTGTCCCTTGGTGTGGACGGCCTTGGCGAAAGGACAGAGGTTCAGGCCGATGACGGCCTTCTCCAGCCAAGCGCGGGTGGCATCGACGATGGCCGGATGGGGGAGGGAGTCGGGCGGGGAAGTGAACATGGTGCGATGGGCTCAGCTGATGCGGACCTCGGGCGAGGCGACCGCTTGTTGTTCGGGTTCGATGTGGATGACGATGGAGCTGCCTTCGATGTAGCCATGGATGGCGGCTTCCAGCCGGTCGCAGATCGCGTGGGCGGCGCCCACGGGCATCGTGCCGGGCACGACGAGATTGAATTCGATGAAGACCCGGGGTCCCGAGCGGCGCGAGCGCAGGGTATTGGCCTGCAGCGCCCCGGCGGCGTGGTCGCGGATGATGCGCCGCACGCCGTCGACGATTTCCCGGGGCAGGGCCTCGTCCATCAGGCCGCCCACCGAGTCGCGCATCAATTGCCATCCGGACCACAGGATATGCAGCGCGACCAGGCCGGCGATGATGGAGTCCAGGCGGGTCCATCCGGTCAGCGCGACCAGCGCCACGCCGATCACGACACCGATCGACGAGATCACGTCGGTCCACAGGTGGTGGCCGTCGGCGACCAGGGCCGGCGAATGCCAGCGGCGGCCGTAGCGCATCAGCAGGGTGCCCCAGACGCCGTTGATCAGGGTGGCGGCCAGGCTGATCACCATGCCAAGGACCGGTGTATCGAGCGGGCGCGGGTTCATGAAGCCCTGGTAGGCTTCGCGCAGGATGGTCAGCGCGGCGAACACGATCAGCGTGCTTTCCAGGACCGCGGACAGGTACTCGGCCTTGTTGTGGCCGTAGGGATGGTTGGCGTCGGCCGGCATGGCGCTGACCGACAGCGCCACCACGGTGATGACGGCGGTGGCCACGTTGATGATGCTTTCCAGCGCATCGGAGTAAAGCGCGATGCTGCCGGTAAGCCGGTAGGCGAGGTACTTCAGGCCGAGGACGACGATCCCGACGACGATGGTGACCAGGCCGAGTCTCGAGGCGCGCGTCATGGGGAGGCCGTTTTCCCGCGGCGCGGGGCGGACAGGACGAGAAGGGGCATGGGCTCGGGCAGGCGTGCGGATCCTGGCATTCTAGCCGGGTCCGCGCGGTTTGCGTGCCTGGGGCTCAGCGGCCTCCCAGGCCGGGCAGGAGGCCCCGCAGATCGGGGATCTGGAACGAGCCGCCGGGTATTTCGAAGCGCGCGGGCGGAGGCGGGCGGTCGTCCAGGGCCTCCACCTTGAAGCGGTCGCCGAAACGCAGCAGGCCGAGCCGGTCCGCCTGGAGGCGCCGTGCCAGGTCGTCCGCGCCGGGGGGCAGCAGGGTGCCCGACAGCGAGGCCAGGCCGCGGCCCAGCTTCAGCGCCGCGGCGGTCAGCTCGCTGGCCGCGGGGGCCGACGTCAGGACCAGTTCCTCGGAGCGCCGCTGCCGGCGGCCATCCTCGTAGGTCAGCATGTAGACGGTGCCGCCCAGTCCGGCCACGGTTTCGCTGCGGGTGGTCGGTTGCAGGGACACGATGGCGCTGACCTGTTCGAGCGCGGCCGTCGGGCTGGGCATCAGGCCGCCCGCCATGCGCATCAGGTCCGCGGCCTCCATGACCACCTGCTGGCCGTTGACGCGGCTGACGGCATAGATCTTGTCGCCGCGGGCGAGCAGGTAGTTGTTCGGACTCTGGGGCGAAGCGGCCCGCAGGTTGCTGCCGGCGTATTCGACCGAGGCGGAGAAGGGTTGCCCCCGGTCGTCCAGTCCGGCCAGCCGAGCGGTGCCGGCGGCGTGGGCGAGCAGGGGGAGGGACAGGGACAACAGCGCCGTGGCGGCAATACGTAACATCATGGTCCAGGCTCCGTGCGCAGCGGCCGTGCGCGGTGCAAACCGCTTGGACCGCCGGCGCCCGATGACGTTGCGTAAGAATTGTTGCCCGGCGTGCTCAGTCCAGCGGGAGCGGGTTTTCCGTGACGGGACGGAACTCGCCGGTGGCCGGATCGCGCACCATCAGCACGCCCGTGGCGACGCCGAAGTACGCCCCGTGCAACTGCAACTGGCCCCGTTCCACCAGGATGCGTACGCAAGGGAAGGTCATCAGGTTGTTCAGGCTGTGTTCGACCGTGGCCAGTTCGAGCTGGCGGATGTACATGCCGGGGTTTTCGCCGGGCGGGACGGTACGTTCGACCACCGGAGCGATCTGTTGCATCCACTTGCCGATGAAGTCCCCGGGCGACAGCGGGTCGGCGCTGTTGGCGAAGGCCGAGACGCCGCCGCACAGAGCGTGCCCCAGCACGACGATGTGCTTGACGCGCAGCGACTGCACCGCGAACTCCAGCGCCGCGCTGGTGCCGTGGTAGTGCTGGGTGATGCCTTCGTAGGGGGGGACGAGGTTGGCGACGTTGCGGACCACGAAGAGCTCGCCGGCACCGGCGTCGAAGATGACTTCCGGGGCCACGCGGGAATCGCAACAGCCTATGACCATGATTTCGGGCTTCTGGCCCTTTTCGGCAAGCGTCTCGTAGCGGGTGCGCTCGTCGTTGAAACGGCCGCCCAGGAAAGAGCGGTAGCCGTCTGTGAGTCGTGCTGGGAACATGCTTCACCTGTTGCTGGCCCGCCCTGGACGGGCGGGGGACATCATGATACCAGCCGGCGCTTTCCCGGCATGCTGGGGGATGCCCGAGGCGGTCAGCGCGCCGCGGCCTGGGCCGCGCGCAGGCTGACCACGGCCTGGGACAGCAGGTGCAGGGGGTCTTCGGAGGCCACGACGGGAAGATCGTTTAGCGTGAGCACGAGAACGCCCGCGGGCAGCTCGATCAGCTTCAGGGCGCCGGGCGGGATGGCCAGTCCCGCCTTGGGCGCGATGATCTTGAGCGTGGTCAGCAGCGCCGAGATTTCTTCGTGTTCGTAGATGGGGTGCCAGTGCGACAGCCGGTCCATCACTTCCAGGTACAGGGATTCCCCGGGGCTTTGCAGGGCCTGCTCGACGCCGAAGATCTGGGCGCTCCAGAGCCCTCGTTCGTCGGTTTCGATGGTGATGGCCCGGGCCGGGATGTCCGGGCGCAGCGGATGCACGGCCGCCCTGAGGTGGGCTTGCGCCGTGTGCCGGGTCTCGCGCGTCGTGGGGGGAATGCGCATGGCGGAGTCCGTTCCGATTTGGCGCCAGCTTAGCCGGATGCCCGGCCGCCAGGGGTTACAGCTCCGTTGCGGTTCTTTCCGGGTTTAACAGCCTGGCCGCCCCGGCGCGGCGGTGTCGCGCGCAACGCAAAGCGGTGCGCGGCGTTGTGGAGTTCGCGGCTGCCCTTCGATATGCTTGCCGGAAGCCAGACAACGAAAAATTTACAAGGATTGCGGAATCCATGAGATCGGTGCTCGCGGGACTCGCGACCGCTGTGACGATGGGGTGCGCCATGAACGGTTCCGACCGGGCGGGCGCAACGACTTCGGGGCAGGAGGAATGCGTGACCAGCCGTGACGTGAAGGAAGTCGTCGTCCGGCTGCGGGATATGGGGTGGAGTGCCCAGCGCACGATCGATTCCGTGCTTTCCAATTCGCACATCGACGACGTGGAGACCCGGGCCTGGTTCGTCGGGCTGGTCTCGGGAATCTACGGCAGCCGGACTTCGCTGGCCGAGGTCGCCGCCGACTACGCGGCATGCATGAAGTCCCTGGCGCCCGAGGCGGTGCCCGTGCAGTCCGCCGCCGCCGGCGCGTCGCCGCCGGCCCGCGGACCGGGGGGCGACGCGCCGGGGTAGCGGCCGGCCTATTCGGGCTGGACGCCCGCGGCCTGGGCCACGCTGCGCCAGCGCGCGACCTCGCTGTTGACGAAGGCGGCGAACTGTTCCCGGGACATGGGCTTGGCGACTTCGCTGCCGGTCTGCTCGATGCGCGCGACGTAGTCGGGATCGGCGGCGGCCTTGGCGATCTCGGCATTCAGGCGGGATGCGATGTCGGCCGGCATGCCCGCGGGGCCGAACAGCCCGGTCCAGGTCGTGACGTCCAGGCCCTTCAGCCCGCTTTCCTTGAAGGTAGGCACGTCGGGCAGCGAGGCCGAGCGCTTGTCGCTGCTGATGGCCAGCGCGCGCAGCTTGCCCGCGCGGACCGACGACAAGGTGTTGGGGATGGTTTCCAGCATGAGCTGGACCTGTCCGCCCAACAGGTCAGGCATGGCGGCGCCGCCGCCCTTGTAGGGAACGTGGGTGATCTCCACCTTGGCTTCCGACTTGAACAGCTCGCCGCCCAGGTGGGAAATGGCACCGATGCCCGCCGAGGCATACGAGAGCTTGTCCGGATGGGCGCGGGCGTAGTCGATCAGGCCGCGCAGGTTCTTGACCGGCAGCGCAGGGTTGACGACCAGGACCAGGGGGCCGTCCTGCAGGCGGCCAATGGCGGTGAAGCTCTTGGCGACGTCGAAGGGCAGGGTTTTCTTGAGCACCGGGTTGATGGCATGGGTACCGATGGTGCCGAACAGCAGCGTATAGCCGTCCGGCTGGGCGCGCGCCACGTAATCGGAGGCGATGATGCCGCCGGCGCCGGGCTTGTTTTCAATGATGACCGGCTGCCCCAGGCTGGCCGCCAGCGAGGCGCCGAAGGCCCGGGCGAGGATGTCGGAGGAACCGCCGGCGGCGAAAGGCACGACCATGGTGACGGGGCGGGCCGGATAGCCCTGGGCGTGGGCCGCGCCCGACAGTCCGAGGGATGCGAGGGTCGCGGCAACACAGGCTCGCAGCGCGTATTTTCTCAATACCATGGTGAATACTCTCTGGACGAAGAAAGGGAAGAAACTACCCGCCGGATCATGGGCGGATAAATGCCGATCATTCCGGCCCCGGAGGGCGGGAATATTATTGATGTCTCTTCCGTTGATAATTTGATTATTTATTCGCGCGGACCGATTTCGATTCGCGCGGATCATGATCCGAATACGGAAACCGATCTCGATATAAGGTGCTTAAACCGGATATCGTGTTTCGTGTATGGTTCAATGGTTAATGGATGACACACTATAAGCACGTGTCGAACACTGTCAAGACCTTCTTGCCAAATCGCCGCCTTGGCTGGAAGATAGCAACAAGCTATGCGAATATTGCATTTCTGTTAGATCGAAAACCATGGATTTCAAACAACTCGAATACTTCGTCCGCGTGGCCGAGCATGGCAGCTTCAGCCGGGCAGCGGCGGCGCTCGGCCTCGGCCAGCCTTTCCTGAGCCGACAGATCCGCCAGCTCGAGGTGGATTTGCGCAAGGCCCTGTTCCATCGCCATGGGCGCGGCATCGTCCTGACCGATGCGGGCGAGCAGTTCCTGTTGTTCGCCCGCAGCGTGCTGCAGCAGCTCGACGCCGCCACCCAGGTGCTGTCGCGATCGGAAACCGAAATCACCGGCAGGGTGGTGATCGGCATGCCGCCGTCGCTGGGCAGGGTGCTGACCGTGCCGCTGGTGCGCGCCTTCAGCGAACGCTTCCCGCTGGCCCGGCTCACCATCGTCGAGGCGCTGAGCATGACGCTGTACGAACGCCTGATTTCCGACAAGCTGGACGCCGCGCTGATGTACGACCCGGCCGTCTCGACCCTGACCGAGATCGAGCCCCTGGTGCGCGAGCCGCTGTGCCTGATCCTGCGCAAGACCGAGGCGGGCCAGGAGAGCCGCCCGCTGGCGTTCTCGCACCTGGCCGAGCACCGGCTGATCTTCCCGTCCGAGCCGCATCCGCTGCGCATGCTGGTCGAGGCCGAGGCCGCGCGGCAGGGCATCGTGCTGGACATCGCCTTCGAGATCGACGGCGTCGAGGCCATCGTGGCGCTGGTCGATAAAGGGTTCGGCGCGGCGGTGGTGCCGTACAACCTGGTGCGGGCGGGCATGCCGGGCACCGACCTGTGCATCTGTCCCTTGATCGAGCCCGTGGTGGGCGGCGTGATCGGGCTGGTCACGCACAGCCGCCGGCCGCCCACGCTGTTGACCGCCAAGACCGTGGACCTGTTGCGGCAAACGGCGGCGGAAACCCTGGTTGGCAGTGAGTCCGCCCCCTGAGTAATGCGAAAAATGCATAACAACTAGTCGACGCCAGGGCTAGCTGGATCCCGCTCCGCGGGGGATGATTCCGTCCATGCCCACCCGGTCGCCGGGGTCGCGGTAGTTTGTTTTTGCGGAATCAGGAAAACGCCATGAAATATGAATCCATAACGGTAAAACCCATATCCCCGCATATAGGCGCGGAAATCGGGAATATCGATCTGACCCGTCCGTTGACCGACCAGGAGGTCAAGGAACTGCGCGCCGCGTTCATCGAATACCAGGTTATTTTCTTCCGCGACCAGAAAATAAGTTTCGAAGACCAGATCCGCGCGGCGGAATACTTCGGATCGCTGGGCAAGCACGTCGGCGTCAACACCATCAGCAAGACCACCGATAACCCGCTGGTGCGCAAGTTCCACTACGACGAGACCTCCAAGCAGATCTCGGGCGAGAACTTCCACAGCGACCAGTCCTGTGCCGCGATTCCGCCGCTGGGCAGCATGCTGTACAACCACACGGTGCCCCCGCACGGCGGCGGCGACACCATGTTTGCCAGCATGTACGCGGCCTACGACGCGCTGTCGCCCCGGATGAAGGTCTATCTGGAAGGCCTGACCGCCACCCACGACGGCACGCGCGTCTTCGGTCCCGGCACGCCGATCTCGTCGCACCCGGTCATCGTGCGCCACCCGGAGAGCGGCAAGAAACTGATCTACGTCAATACCGATTTCACGTCGCACATCAACGAGCTGCCCAGGCTGGAAGGCGAGCGCGTGCTGAAATTCCTGGTCGACCACTGCAACAAGCCCGAATGGACCTGCCGCTTCCGCTGGGAACCGCATTCGATCGCGTTCTGGGACAACCGCTGCTCGCATCACAAGGCCATCTGGGACTACTGGCCCAACGTGCGCTCGGGTTTCCGCGTCCAGGTCGAGGGCAGGGAAGCGCCGGTGGCGGGCTGATTCTTCTTTTTGTTGTCGTTGTCGTTTGTTGGGCGGCCTGCATCGCGGGCCGCCTTTTTTCATCGCCGGGCCGTCCCAAGATGAAAAAGCGCCCCCTTGGGGGGCAGCGCCGCCGCGAAGCGGCAAGCGTGGGGGCATTTTTCATTCGGGATCGCGCAAGGCCGATTCCGCCAGGATGCTTGCTATTTCCGCCCGGGCGTAGCCGATGAAGGCGGCGACCCGTTCGCTGTCGACAGGGCCCTCCTGTTCCCCTTCCAGGTAGGCGGCCCGCGCGGCCGCCAGGGTGGGGCGGTGCGGCTTGGGCAAGCGTTCCAGCGTCCACGTAGCCGCGACGTCCTTGGGCGCGATCTGGCCGGTGGCGGCGCTGTACCAGATGCGCGCCAGGGCGAGGAGGATGTTGCGCTCGTCGCCCTCCCAGTCCTCTTCGGTGTTCCACTGCGCCAGGGTATCGGCCAGCGCGGCGCGGAAGTCGCGCGGCGGCACCGCGTCGAGCAGGGACGCCGCCGGCGGGCCGGACAGGGCGACGCCGTGCTGCCGGGCCTTGGTCAACAGGATCGCGAGATCGTGGTCCGGGATCGGAGGTTCCACGACGCCGGCCAGCAGGTCCTGGCGCAGCCATTCGCCGAACTGCAGTTCGCGCCTGGCCGGATGGCGCCAGGGCACCACGTCCTCCAGCGCGACGACGGTCACTTCCAGCGCTCGCCATGGCCCGCCGCTGTCCACCGGCACCGAGACCGCCAGCAGGTCCCGCATCAGGTCGCGCCGCAGCGGCTCGGGCAGCCGGGCGCGCACGGTGACCAGCAGGTCGATGTCGCTATACCGCTTCAAGCCGCCATCCAGCGCCGAACCGTACAGGTGGATCGCCACCAGCGTATCGGCCAGGTGCCGTTCGATCACGGCCCGGGCGCGGTCCAGCTGGCCGGCGATGTCCATGGGGAATAGGGGGCTTTCCATGCGTCTTTTGGCCGAGGGGGTTGATGGTGCCGGAACCCCGCCAGTCTGACACGGATTAGGGTTTTTCCCGCTGCCGGCATGTCGTTTCCGCCGTTGACAGCCGCCGTCCGTATCGTCACTATTCACTAAATAGTGAATTAAGTGCAGACCGCACGCTCGACGATGGAGACACGCATGGCAACACAACGACTCGGCCTGATCATGCACGGGGTGACCGGCCGCATGGGCATGAACCAGCACCTGATCCGGTCCATCGTGGCCATCCGCAAGCAGGGCGGCGTCACGCTGTCCAATGGCGAAAAGGTCATGCCCGACCCCATCCTGGTCGGCCGCAACGCCGAGAAGATGGAAGCCCTGGCCAAGGCCCACGACATTCCGCGCTGGGGCACCGACCTGGACCAGGCCCTGGCCAACCCGGACGACTCGGTGTTCTTCGACGCCGGTACGACGCAGATGCGCCCCACGCTGCTGGCCAAGGCCATCCGCGCCGGCAAGCACGTGTATTGCGAGAAGCCCATCGCCACCAACCTGAACGAGGCCGTGGAGATCTGCCGGCTGGCCGAAGGCTCGGGCCTCAAGCACGGCGCCGTGCAGGACAAGCTATTCCTGCCGGGCCTGCGCAAGCTGGACATGCTGAACAAGGCGGGCTTCTTCGGCAAGATCCTCTCGGTGCGCATCGAATTCGGCTACTGGGTGTTCGAGGGCGACCTGCAACCCATCCAGCGGCCGTCCTGGAACTACCGCACCGAAGACGGCGGCGGCATCATCCTCGACATGGTCTGCCACTGGCGCTACGTGCTGGACAACCTGTTCGGCGAAGTGCAGGCCGTCTCCTGCCTGGGCAAGACCCACATCCCCACGCGCTGGGACGAAGCCGGCAAGCCCTACCCGGCCACCGCCGACGACGCCTGCTACGCGACCTTCGAACTGGCCGACGGCGTTGTGGCGCAGGTCAACAGCTCGTGGACCACCCGCGTGCGCCGCGACGACCTGGTCACCTTCCACGTGGACGGCACGCACGGCTCGGCCGTGGCGGGGCTGACCGACTGCCGCACGCAGTCGCGCGTCAACACGCCCAAGCCGATCTGGAACCCGGACGTGAAACAGACCATGCCGTTCTTCGAACAATGGCAGGAAGTGCCCGACACCCAGGCCTACGACAACGGCTTCAAGATCCAGTGGGAACACTTCATCCGCCACGTGGTGGAGGACGCGCCGTACCGCTGGACGCTGCCCGAGGGCGCCAAGGGCGTGCAACTGGTCGAGGCCGCGCTGCAAAGCTGGAAAGAGCGGCGCTGGGTGGACGTGCCCCGGCTGGACGTCGGAGCCCGGCGATGAGTCTGTCGATCAACCTGCCTGCGGCCGGCGGCCTGCGGCGGTACGCGCTGCGCGACCGCGCGCCGTTCCAGGCGCCGCCCGTCGGCGCCCGGTTCGACCGCATCGCCTATTCGGCGGCGCACGTGGTGGCCGATCCGCTGGCGGCCATCGACCCGTGGCTGCAATGCGCCGTGGACTGGGACGCCACCATCGCCTACCGCCAGCGCCTGTGGGCGCTGGGCCTGGGCGTGGCCGAGGCCATGGACACCGCGCAGCGCGGCATGGGGCTGGACTGGCCGACTTCTCTTGAGTTGATCCGCCGATCGCTGGACGCGGCCCGCGACGTGCCGGGGGCGCGCGTGGCTTCGGGCTGCGGCACCGACCACCTGGCGCCCGAGGACGCCAGGGGCGTCGACGACGTGATCCGCGCCTACGAAGAACAGATGGCCGCCATCGAAGGCCTGGGCGGCCGGCTCATCGTCATGGCCAGCCGCGCGCTGGCCCATGTGGCCCGCGGCCCCGCCGACTACGAACGCGTCTACGACCGCATCCTGAGCCAGGCCCAAGAGCCCGTCATCCTGCACTGGCTGGGCGACATGTTCGACCCGGCGTTGAAAGGCTACTGGGGCAGCGACGACGTGGATGCCGCCATGCGGACCGCGCTGGACGTGATCGCCGCGCACCCCGACAAGGTCGACGGCATCAAGATCTCGCTGCTCGACAAGGACAAGGAAATCGCCATGCGCCGCCGCCTGCCCGCGGGTGTGCGCATGTACACCGGCGACGACTTCAACTACGCCGAACTGATCGCCGGCGACGGCCAGGGCGAACTGCCCAACCACCGCCAGAGCGACGCGCTGCTGGGCATCTTCGACGCCATCGCGCCCGCCGCCAGCGCGGCGTTGGCGGAACTGGCGGCCGGCAACGTGGACGCCTTCAACCGGATCCTGGCGCCCACCGTGCCGCTGTCGCGCCACATCTTCAGCGCGCCCACGCGCTTCTACAAGACCGGCGTCGTGTTCATGGCCTGGCTCAACGGCCACCAGGACCACTTCGCGATGGTGGGCGGGCAGCAGAGCGCGCGGTCGTTGCAGCATTTCGCCGAGCTGTTCCGGCTGGCGGATGGGGCGGGGCTGCTGGAGCAGCCCGGGCTGGCGGTGGGGCGGATGAACACCTTGCTGGCCCTGCATGGCGTGGATGGACGATAAGACTGCTGGATCGGTCTCGACAAAGGAAGCCGCGTGAGAAAAATCGATAGCTATTCCCACCTGTTCCCGCCCGCGTACTTCGAGCGCATGAAGGCGCTTGCCAAGGACCAGGGCGCGATCAAGCGCTGGTTGACGGTGCCCGTCCTGTACGACCTGGACGCCCGCCTGAAGATGATGGAGGAGTTCCCGGGATACCAGCAGATCCTGACGCTGTCGTCGCCGCCCATCGAGTTCGTGGCCGGGCCGGAAGACTCGCCGGAACTGGCCCGGCTGGCCAACGACGGCATGGCCGAGATCGTCGCCCGGCATCCCGACAAATTCCCGGCCTTCGTCGCGTCGCTGCCCATGAACAACGTCGAGGCCGCGCTGCGGGAAATGGATCGCGCCATCGGCGAACTGGGCGCGCGGGGTATCCAGATCTTCACCAACGTCAACGGCCGGCCGCTGGACGATCCCGAGTTCTGGCCCATCTTCGAGAAGGCGGTGAACGAGTACCAGGTCCCGATCTGGATGCACCCGGCCCGCGGCGCGAACTTCCCCGACTACCTGACCGAGAAGAAATCCAAGTTCGAGATCTGGTGGACCTTCGGCTGGCCCTACGAAACCAGCGCGGCCATGACCCGCATGGTGTTCTCCGGCTTCTTCGACAAGCTGCCGGAGATGAAACTGATCACCCATCACATGGGCGCCATGATCCCGTTTTTCGACGGCAGGGTGGGGCCGGGCCAGGACCAGTTCGGCAGCCGCACCTCGGACGAAGACTACGAAGGCCTGCTTGCGCGCATGCCCAAGCGGCCCATCGACTACTTCCGCATGTTCTATGCCGATACCGCGCTGGCCGGATCCAAGGCCGGCGTGGCCTGCGGCCTGGAATTCTTCGGCGCCGAAAAAATCCTGTTCGCCACCGATTGCCCGTTCGATCCGGAAGGCGGACCGGCCTTCATCCGCAGCATTCCCGACGCCATCGACGCGCTGGACCTGAGCGAGGCCGACCGCGAAGGCATCTACTTCGGCAACGCCTTGAAGCTGTTGAAAATGGGCTGCGACTGCTGAGCCGCCGCCCGCAACGGCGATGCCGGAAACATAGCCGGCACGCACCGAGGAGACATGCATGAAATCCTGGATAGGCAAGATCGTGCTGGGCGCAGGCGTGCTGGCCGCTACCGCGGCGGCCCAGGCGCAAGGGTATCCATCGCGGCCCGTACGCATCATCGTTCCCTACGCCCCCGGCGGCACCGTGGACCTGGTCGCCCGCGTGGTGGCCGGCAGATTGTCCGAGCAGACGGGCCAGTCCTTCGTCGTCGAGAACCGCGCCGGGGCCAGCGGCGCCATCGGCAGCGAAGCCGTGGCGCGCGCGCCGGCCGACGGCTACACCTTGCTGGTGCAGTCGCCCACCCTGATCGCCAACGCGCTGATGTCCGACACCGTGCCCTACGACACGGCCAAAGACTTCACGCCCATCTCGCTGCTGGGCTCCGTGCCCATGCTGCTGGCGGCCCACCCCAGCGTGCCGGCCGCCAACCTCAAGGAATTCATCGAGCAGGCGCGCGCCAACCCCGGCAAATTCACCTTCGGCACCTCCGCCGTCGGATCGCCCATGCACGTGGCGGAAGAAGCCATCAAACACGACGCCAAGCTCGACATCCTGGTCGTGCCGTACAAAGGCACCGCGCCGGCGCTGAACGACCTGCTGGGCGGACAGGTCAGCGCCATCATCGACGCCATCCCCTCCACCTACCCGCACGTGGCCGGCGGCAAACTCAAGGCACTGGCCGTCACCACCAGCGCGCGCCTGCCCGCCATGCCCAACGTGCCCACCGTCGCGGAGTCGGGGATACCCGGGTTCGCCATGGTCACGTGGTACGGACTGTGGGGGCCGGCCAAGCTGCCGGATGCCGTGCTCAAGGTCCTGTCCAAAGAACTGGCCGTAGCCATGAAGTCCCCCCTGGTGACCGAGCGCCTGGGCAACCAGGGTTTCATCGCCGACGGCGGCAGCCCCGCCTCGTTCGCCGCCTTCATCGACAAAGAGCGGGCCATGTACACGCGAGTGATCAAGGCCGCGAACATCCAGATCAAATGATTCTTCCACGGTAGCCGACCCATGCGCGATTTCTCCCAAGACCATCAATGGATGTCCATCAACACCGCCACCGTGCGCAAATCGCGCGGGCAGGAGGTGCCGCTGCTGGACATCCTCGACGCCTGCGCGCGGTTGGGCGTGCGAGCCATTTCCCCGTGGCGCGACCAGGTCGCGGCGGCGGGGCTGGAACAGGTGTCGCGCGTCGTGCGCAGCCATGGGCTGGCATTGTCTGGCTATTGCCGTGGGGGCATGTTCACCGCGTCGGACGATGCTGGGTTGATGCGGGCGCGGGATGACAACCGGAGAGCCGTGGACGAGGCCTGTGAACTGAACGCGGCGTGCCTGGTGCTGGTGGTGGGTGGGCTGCCGGGTGCTTTGCAGGGCAAGGCCGAGTACCACGACATCGGACGTGCGCGGGGTCTGGTGACCGAAGGGATCGTGCAATTGCTGGAGTATGCGCGCGAACGCAAGATGCCCATCGCTATTGAGCCGCTACATCCGATGTATGCGGCGGATCGGGCGTGTATCAATACGCTGGAACAGGCGCTGGATGTGTGCGATCTGGTGGATCCTTCGCGTAGTGGGGAGATTGGTGTGGCGGTGGATCTTTACCACGTCTGGTGGGATCCGAAGTTGCAGGCGCAGATCGAGCGGGCAGGGCAGAAGCGATTATTGGCTTTTCATGTTTGTGACTGGCTTACGCCGACTACCGATCTGTTGAATGATCGGGGCATGATGGGGGATGGCGTGATCGAAATTCCCAAGGCGCGGGGGTGGGTCGAGGGGCAGGGGTTTTCGGGGTTCAGCGAAGTGGAGATATTTTCGTATCGGTGGTGGGAGCTTGATACCGATACGATTTTGAGGACCTGCATCGAGCGGCATCGGTCGGTGGTGTAGGGGCGAGGGGAGGGCAGTGTCGGTGGCTCTGATATGCTTGAACGCGTCACGTGCTCAAGTTTCCGGAGTGCCGTGTTGCCCAAATCTCCCGCTGACAACGTCATTTCCCTGTACCGGGAGCATGCCGCTGCGTTCGAGAAAAATAGAAATCATGAATTCATCGAACGTACTTGGCTGAACCGATTTTTGGACCTGCTTCCCGGCTCCCAGCCGGATGTGTTGGATATCGGCTGTGGCAGTGGTGCGCCGATGGCGCGCTACCTTATTCAGAACGGATGCAGGGTAACCGGGGTGGATACGTCGTTGCCATTGCTCGCGCGTGCGCGTGAGTCGTTTCTAGAGCAACGCTGGGTCGCGGCGGACATGCGCCAGATGCCGGTCACAGGGTCGTTTCACGGCTTGCTGGCTTGGCATAGTTTTTTTCATCTATCCCCTGAAGATCAACGGCCTATGTTTGCCACTTTTCGGCGGCTGGCGGCGCCGGGTGCGGTTCTGATGTTTACTAGTGGCACTCGTTTGTGCGGGGCTATTGGCCAGTTCGAGGGTAAGCCTCTTTATCACGGTAGTCTGGATACGAGTGAGTATCGAGAGTTGTTGTGTGCCAATGGTTTTGCGGTGGTGCGGCATGTTGATGACGATGCGACATGCGGGGGAGCGACGGTATGGTTGGCGAAGTGGGGCGGGGGGGGGGCGAGATCGGATATTTGAAAGGGGCCGTTCTCGGCCAGAAGCGGACATTCGGGGAGTTGAAACGCATCGGGTGCGCCAAGCTCGCTGAATCAGATATTTTCCTACCGTGCCGGTGTCCGAAACGCTCTCAAGTGGCAAGCGCTTGATCCGCCGAACAAGAGCCGAGGCTCTCTGTATATCCCGGATTGGGCGCAACGAGACGTCGGACTAAGAAATTGTCGCGACGATGCAAGCTTTATCGAGGAAGCCTCACAGTAAAATGTCCGGCAGCACCGGAGAGTTGACGACACCCGACTGAACCAATCGGATGCACCAAGTGCTCGGGAGTCTGCGCCCCGTTTAAGTGATATATAACGCTATAATTCTGATACGCAAGAGCACTCGCACATCATCTGTCCACACTCAATCTGCTGCCTAGTTCTATTATGTTTCCGAGCTGACTGGAGGCATTGGCATGCAGTCTTAATAAGCGGGGCCCCATTTGCTGATTCTGCACCTCTCGGACATCCATTTCAGAAAAATGGAGGTGACGACAACCCAAGATCCGAATTTTCATCTCCGAAATGAACTTGTTCGGGACGTGGTTGAGCAGTGCAGAGCGCTCGGACCACCAGACGTCGTCATTATTTCAGGAGATGTCGCCTTTGCTGGTGACCCGGAGGAGTTCGCTTTTGCGACGGATTGGTTGCGCGATCTGTGCCAAGCGTGTGGTGGCAACCTGAAATCCGTCTTTGTTTGTCCTGGCAACCATGATGTCGTGCGTGCGCAAGCTGACAGAAATCTAGTGCAACTCATTCACGGAGCAATCAAGTCTGCCAATAGCCCAACCACTGAAATCTCGAAGCAGATGCGAGACCCGGATGCTAGGCGCCTTCTGTACGAGAGCCTCGATAATTATAACGGATTCGCCCTGCAATTTTTCTGCGATTTGCTTCCTCCGGAGCGGACTAGAGCCACGCGCGATTTGGTCTTGAACGACGGCTCGATACTACGGCTTTGGGGTTTGAATACCGCATTTGTGTCTAGCGGTCATGACAAGGAACGTGACCTCTTTGTAGACGAGGCGAGTTTTCAAATTCCGCGGGTGGACGGCGTAGTGAACCTAGTCGTGGCGCATCATCACCTGAGCTGGCTTCGCCAGTCTCAGGCACTGGAAGACCACCTCAATGATGTCGCGCCTGTCCAGATTTTTGGGCACGTGCACACCAATCGCATCCAAAGAGATGTTGAATACATGAGGTTGACGGCAAGTGCTGCCAACCCAGACAGGACTGAAGCTCACTGGGAACCGGGGTACAATTTTCTGGAGTTAAATGTAGGGGGTAGTGGGAATGCCCGCCGTCTAAACCTAAAAGCTCATGTGCGCGTCTGGCAAACGGCTCCCGGTGGGTTCCAACCTAAGAAGTGCAAAGATTCTGATGTATGGGATCACTCAATAAAACTGGGAGCTTGGTTCCCTCCGGCCAGCGAAACGGGGGTCGAGGGTGGCACGGCGGTGGCAAGTGGGGGGATTGCAACCTCTGATGGCATAGCTGGCGCATTGCCGGAGGAGGGAAATGCGATGAACAAACTCCGAGATGTGGGGCTACGTTTCTATCGATTGTCCTTTAGCAAAAAATCTGAGATCGCTGGTCGGCTGGGTCTGCTAGAAGAAGAAGACATGAGACAACCGGATTACGAGCGATTTAGGCGAGTGTTCCAAAGAGCGCATCAACAGGGAAAGCTCGACGAGCTTTCTGATGCAGTTCGTGACGCAGAACAAGGTTAAGGAGGGCAACAATGAAAAACTTCGTTTTTGCAGATCGCTATGCGGCAGAGGGGCTTTCGCCCTCGGGGGAGATCGTTGCCTCTCGCACGCCGCCAGCTGAGCGCATCGTCAGCGAAATTACCGATAGTCGAACCCTTGACTTAGTTCGTCTCTACTACGGCGTAACTGACCTCGACCTCGCTTGGTTTCGCGACGAATTTGCGAAGGAAGATGCGAGCTTTAGTCTCGTCAACAATGAGCGCGAGACACGCGTGCTTGCTGCCGCGATCTTGGAGACCCTGGTCGCTGACGAAGATGAGTTGGCCATTCTTGCGGTAGTTGCTGGCAGCGTCAGTGGACATCGGGTGCCAGCTCAAAGCAAAGGGCTGGTCAGCTCAGCGCTTGAAGCTATGGGTAGGCAGTCCGTTGATCAGCGCAAGCCGCGGATCATCGAGGCCAAGGTCGTACCTACGGTTAATACAAAACTCGGTGATGAGATTTCAGCGCTTACTGCAGATGACTGGCCAGCGCTCATCGCCATGCTGAACCAGATAAGAAGCGAAGCCCAAGCGTCAGCACGCCATACTGCAGACCAAACGAGCAAAGCACTGGCGGAGCTCGGCCGTCAAATGGGCCTATTTCGTGAAGAGACTCAAATGCTGTGGTGGCTCGTGGGCGGCCATAGCAGAACACTTGGAAGGAGTTTTGCCGCCTTTGGTCAATACCAGGCTGCGATTGTGGGAGCTGTAGATCTCGGTGACCTAACATCTGTCACCCGTCTAGGTCCCATTGCAGCGCCGGCAATGCTGGAGCGGGTTATTGCGCTTTCCAAGCGGCCGAAGGGTGCATATTCCAAAGACCTAGCAAGTGCCATTGATGGTGTTGCTCGCGAAGATCTGAATCGCTTAAACATCTTTCCAAATGTTCTCGCCGCACGAATCGCTCCAGTTACGGCGGCTCTCGAGTTGGCTCGTACGATCGGGCCGGGAGCTTGGCATGGACGTTTTCTTGAAATAACGGGTCTGCCAGTAACCATCGAACTTGAGCCGACTGATCTCGCTGCTCAGTTGTACCGCGAGCATCTTCTCGGTCAGTTGCTATGACCGACGAGCTTGACAGGGATGATGCCGATACCGATGTCTTTGAGACTGCTGGTGTGGGGCAGACAAAAGAAACGGACAACCGTTGGGTCGAACTGCCGCCGGCTAGCATGCTTACGGTGGAAGACGCAGACGAATTGCTGCGGTGGCGGGAGGCATCGATTATTGCGATTGTCGGTGAACGCAACGGAGGCAAGACCACTCTGGTGGTTGAGCTCTACGAACGCTTCCTTCGAGGACCGTTTGCGGGAACCCTTTTTTCGCACAGTCTCAGTGTCCTGGGGTTCGAACGCAAGTCCTTCCAATCAAGGGCGGAGTCGGGCGCGGAGAAGCCAGACACACCCCGCACATCGACACAGGATGGGCTTAGATTTTTTCATCTGGCGGTGTCGGACGAGCATTTGCGGCGCACTGATCTCCTCATCTCAGAGCGTGCTGGGGAAACTTATCGAGAGGTCCGTGATCGTCCCGCCGGTGCTCGCGATATCGTTGAGGTATGCAAGGCTCGTACAGTAGTGTTCATCCTTGATGGTGAGCGCGTGGCCAATCCACGTCAACGGGCGGAGGCTATAGCTTCTATTCGCCATCTTGCCCGTGCTTTCACGGAATCCAATGCGATTTCGTCGCACTGTGAAATTCAGGCTGTGACGACAAAGTGGGACTTATTGAGGACCGATGCGTCGGCGCCGGCACAGAAGGCTCTAGATGAATTCGAGAAGTATTTCATTGCCACCTACAGTTCCCGGTATGCAAAAGTCTCAGTTTTCCGGGTCGCGGCGCGCGATCCGGAGGGTGTGGTCGAGGTGGGATTTGGGCTTGCGCCGCTTCTGAGAAGTTGGTTGGAGCCAGTGCCGCAGGCTGCCGTCACTGCACTGCCCATACCGTTGCTTGCCGACGAGTTTGATCGTCTCCTCGCGAGGAGGTTAGGTTGATGGCCTCGAACTTTGTCATCATGGGCCTGCCCGCATCCGGCAAGACTACGTTCCTTGCCGCGCTGTGGCACCTCGTCGAGGCAGAAGAAACCACATCCCGCCTCAAGCTCGATAAGTACGAAGGTGATCTGAGCTACCTGAACCGCATCGCTCAGGCATGGCGCACCTTCCAAAAGGTTCCACGTACATCCCAGGTTGGCGATGTAAATGTCACCATTCACTTAGCAGACCGCGAAACCGAGGCAAAAGGCGCGGCGCTCTTCCCCGACCTTGCTGGCGAAACGTTCGACGGCCAGGTTGAGGCAAGACGTTGCCGCCCAGAATTTGTGGAAGCTGTCGCGAACGATGACGGTATACTGTTTTTCATCACTGCGGACCTCAAAGGTGAGGGGATGTCCGTCCTGGAACTCAACTCTTTGATGCCAACTGATGACGTGGGGCTGTTGGGTGCTGACATTGCCGAGAACAGAGGCGAGCAGGAACAAGCTCCGCCCGTGGCTATGGATGAATGGGCACCGAAAAAGATCCCCGCTCAAGTCCGGGTGGTTCAGATCTTAAGCGACCTACTACGCCCTCCTTTTGAGCCTAAGCTGCGGCGCCTTGCTATCATCATTTCGGCATGGGACTTAACCGATGGTTCGGGGCTTGAGCCGCAGGCTTGGTTGAATACTCACATGCCACTCGTAAGCCAATTTCTGCGGTCTAACGAGGCATCGTTTATATATCGGGCTTATGGAGTTTCGGCCCAGGGCGTCAATCTTGAAAATCGCGCCGCAGTTGACCAAATGGCGGAACAACCGGTACCAAGCCGGCGGATTCGTGTAGTGGGACCGAAAGAGGATGGGCATGACCTGACAGCACCGCTGGTATGGCTTATGTCGAAAGAATGAACCAGTTATCGATGGTCATAGATCAGTGCCTCTTTGGGTACGAGGATGGGCATAGGCTGCTTGCGTCCTCTATACCGCTTAGAGATGAGCTATCAGATCTGACTGAACTTAGTGATCTCGCACCTGGGGTGGTGTTCAGCGGTTCTAAGGGCTACTGGACAGGCGTTCCGGCTCCGAAGATCGGCCGTTATGCGCTCATGAGGACATGGCCTGCGCCGGAAATGCCGCGACCAGGTTGTGTTTGGACGCACGCGCTCCTTCTAGAGCCATCAGTCTTGGAAGGCCTGTCTGATCTCTCGGTGCTAGTGCGGCTGTTTAGTCGACCCAACGGTCCCTTCGACCAAGGTCAATATCGAGAACAACTCTCTTTCCAAAATGCATTCAGTGGCTCGCCCCTCCGTTCGGATTTTGATACACACCATGTTTTGAGAAACCTGCTTACAGCCCTTTACGGAGCAGATCGGCCGAATGTGTTCGTTATCACGCCGGAGGAGGCCGACGCTCCCGTATTCGCTCTCTGGTCTCAGCAGTGGCCACGGCTAAGGCGGAATTTCCGCTTCCAGACTGCGGTCACAAGATATCAGCGATCGGCCTCACTGGCTAAATTCGATGTTTATCTCCAATTGGAAGACGCTGACAATATTCTGCCGCAGCCCGCCAGCATCGACTGGGTGGAGGCTGCTGTTGATGATGTGACATGTGGCCCTGGAGGTCTTTTGCGCTCCTTTCTCTGGCGGTATGGGAACGATGTGCGAAGGCAGCGTGGGTCGTTTCGGCCACTCGTTAATGTCGCGCTCCTGCATCTGGGCAATGACGTCGGCGCAGGATCTAAGCTGCTCAAGCTAATTACAGCGGCATTTCCTGATCGGAGCGATGCAATAGCGCTAAAACAGGACATCATCGACGGTGTGTTAATTCCACGTGCTCAGGTCGATGTGCTGTGGTTCGTACTCGCACACGGCGGTTCAGAGGTCTTTCCGCCGCCATCTGAAGCTGGTGTCTTCCGGCTTGCGCAACTGTGGCCAGACCGGCCGCAGGATCTTCTTGATCTTGCAGAAAGAGCCGCGGACGCTCAAGAGGGGCTTGGGAAATCCATCTTTGAGGCTGTCACTAGTGCGGTTCCTACGGAAGAATTTTGGAAGCTGACCGCAACCTACCCTCGAGTTCGAGAGCGCATGGTGGCAGCGCGCCCTGTGCTTCTAGCCTCGGAAGCTGCGAGCCTTCTGGACAATGGCACTCTGGCTTCCTTGATAGAGCTTGTGGCGACGGACAGCCCGATTTTGCAAGATTTGATTCCCAAGGTCTTGTCACGAGACGACTCGAGACTTGTGGACGTACTGATTGAACGGTTCCCGCAGGCAGTCGCTTCAGAGGTGATTGCCGCGTGCGCTGGGGGCTCTGTCGCGGTCGGTGCGGCCTGGTTGCGAGGACTTGTTAAGAGGCCTGCTGTCCTACTGGACCCCAGTGTGACGACACGCATAACTCGAACCAGTTTGCTTTTCGAGCTCGCCGAGCGGCTTGGTTGGTTGCATGACTCTGTGATCGCTGCAGGGACGCAGCCATGGACCACTGCGCTAGCAGCGGCTGACAATGATTTGTCTGACGACAAACGAGAAACGCTTCAAGCTTTCCTAGTGGGACTTGCCCTAGTGTGTGGAGGAGATGGTGGTCGCCAACTACTTGAGCAGTTTTTCGATGGAGTACATCACCTGATTCTCAAGGGGAGATTGCCATGGCGGGCTATCAGCATTCTTTCACCTTGTTTGCCGGATATTGGTTGGAGCAGAAATTGGGACTTCGGTCTTCGCCTCCGGCTAGCTGTTGCAGCCTGCTACGTGCGATACGGCTATCCCTCCGAGTCGTACGCAGCGCTTGCCAAAAGCAAGAGGGTACGCGTGATGCTCGCAGAGGCTGCAGCCGACGTAAACGGCGGTCAGCAGTTGGCTCAGGGAGCCGGCGTCTCTTAAGTGGCATCAGTGCACTGAGAGCAAACGCTGCTGAAAATTCGACACGGACCTGCCGAACTTGCCGGCAACCACATAAATCTACGCCTCGTTGCGAGCGCATGCCTTCCGTGACCACACGAACCACCTGCCTGCCGTAGTCTGACGATTATCCGGTCAAAGAAAGGACCAGCCATGGACGCCCCCCTATGGACCCAAATCTGGACCACCGCCTCCAACGAATTCTCCGACATTCCCGACATAGCCGAACTCACCCGAGTCTTCGTCCGTCTTCTAGTCGCCATGACCCTAGGCGGCCTCCTAGGCCTGGAGCGTGAACTACGCGGCACCTCCGCGGGCCTGCGCACCCACATGCTGGTCGCCCTGGGCGCCGCGCTATTCGTTCTCGTCCCCCTGCAAGGCGGCATGGAAGTAGCGGACATGAGCCGAGTCCTGCAAGGCGTGATCGCCGGCATAGGCTTCCTCGGCGCCGGCGCCATCCTCAAATCAAATGGCCGAGAGATCCACGGCCTGACCACGGCAGCCAGTATCTGGCTCACGGCCGCCATAGGTATCGCGGCAGGCATGGGGCGGGAGATGACGGCCATTGTCAGCACGCTGTTCGCGCTGGTCATCCTGGCGCTGCTGCGCAAGTTCACGCACAACCGCAGCCAGCCGAAGCATGAGGACCATCAATAGGATTCAGGCGCGCGTGCCGGTATGCAAGAAACCGATGTCGGTCGGCCTGAAGTTCACGACTTCGCAGGCAATGTCCAGGCAGGCGCCGACCAGCGGCCGTAGATCACGTTCGCGCGAGATCAGGAAATAATCCAGCGCGGCCAGCGGCGGCGTGCCGCGCAGCCGCACGAGCAGGCCGGCTTGGACCAGTTGATCGGCCCACGATTCCGGCAGTACGCCCAGGCCCAGCCCCTGTATCAGCAATTGAGCGATGACCGCCCAGCTATTGCAGTGCAGGCGCCGAGCCACGGCGGCGTCGATGGACTGGAGCGATTGTTCGATGATGAGGGCGGTGCCGCTGGATGGCGGTAGCGAGATCAGCGCGCAATCGGGCAGCAGGGCCGGCAGCCGGCCTTCGCCTTGGCGGTGCAGGGAGGGGGAGCAGACCCAGGCAAAGCCCGCGCTGCCGAGGTATTCGGCCTTGATGCGGTTGTCGGCGGGGCGGTTGGCGATGACGGCGAAGTCGAGGTCGCCTTCGGCCACGCGCCGGGCGAGGTTGCCGAGTGAGCTGCCGGCTTCGACCACGGGGTCCAGTTGCAGGTCGGGATGGGCGGCCTGGAGGCGGGCGATGAAGGTGGGCAGCCAGGTCAGGGCGCTCAGTTCGCCCACGCCGAAGTGGCAGCGGCCGCGCAGGATCTCGGCCTGCCGGCCCATGCCGGCGACGACGTTGGCTTGTTTGAGCAGTTGTTCGACGTGTGGCAGCAGTTGGTCGCCTTCGCTGGTCAGGCGGGCGCGCAGGGAGCTGCGGTCGAACAGGATGCTGCGCAGGCTGTGTTCGAGGTCGGTGATGCGCTTGGACAGGGTCGAGACGGAGATGTGCAGGCGTTCGGCGGCGATCATGAAGTTGGGGCTGGTGGCCGCCAGGTAGAACGCTTCGAGCTGTTTCAGTGTCATGGCCGAAGGGGGGATTAGGCCCAGGCCGCGGGGGAACTGCCCAGCGGATGGGGACCGGGGGTCGTTCCGTCGTCCAGGCCAGCGACGGCGGGCGCTACGTGGTGGGTGGTGCCGAAGGGGCCGTGGCGTGTGACCAGTTGGGGCACCAGGGCGTCGAAGCTGTCGCCGCCCCGGTGCGACGGGTCGGCCCAGGCCAGCAGGTACGTCGCCACTCGCGCCAATGATACCCGGACCTCCCAGTTGCCGCCGGACTGCTGGCGCTGGCGCAGCGCGGCCAGGGTGCCCAGGATGCCCAGTTGTCCGGTCAGGTAGTCGGTCAAGAGGCGAGTGGGCGAGAGCCGGGGCTTGCCTTCGCGCGCATGCAGGGCGGCGATGCCGGTGGCGGCCTGCACCACCTGGTCGAAGGCCTTGCGTGTTCCCCAGGGGCCGTCGTGGCCGTAGGCGCTTACGCTGACGTGAACGAAGTCGCGGCCGGCGCGTGGCAGCAGGCCGGGGGCGTCCAGGCCGAAGCGGGCCAGCGCGCCGGGCCGCCACGAGTCGACGACGATGTCGGCGTCGGTGGCCAGCGCTCGCACGCGGGCGAGGTCGTCCGGGTCGTTGAAGTCGGCGAAGGCGTTGCGCTTGCCTATGCCGGTGTCCAGGATCTGCGGCAGCGGGTCGGGTTGGGCGGGTGACGAGATCCGCAGCACGTCGCCGCCAAGGAAGGCGAAATGGCGGGCGACTACGGGCCCGGCAATGACGTGGGACAGGTCCAGGACCCGCAATCCGGCCAGTCCGCCCACAACCGGCGTGCCGGCGCGCAGCGGCCGCACCGTCAGCAGCGGCGCCGAGGCGATGGCGGCGCCCGCGTCGCTGGCCAGCCAGGCTTCGGGCGTACGGGCCCAGGCGCCGGGCAGGCCTTGTCCGGCTACCGTGTCTTCCAGTTCCTGCGCCGGCCAGCGCCGGATGGCCGCGGCCAAGGCGGGCGCCGTATTGGCGCAGTCCAGCAAGGCCAGGGTGCCGTCACGCAGATGGGGATAGGAGCCGGAAGGCAGGAACCACCGGCCGTCTGCGGTGGGATAGAAGCCGGACTTCAGTTCCTTGCCGTGCGAGGACTGGGGAAAGCGGTGGTCGTGGATGCGCTGGAAGTGCGTGGGCTCCAGCCCGGCCAGCGCCTGCGCGGGCGACACTTCGTAGTGCGCGCGGGGCGTGCCTTCGGCGACCAGCGCGGTGGCGTGGGCCACCGCCAACTGGAAGGCCGAAGCGATGTCCGTCAGCGGCAGCGGCGTATCCAGCAACGGACGCGGGCCGGCCAGCGTGAACGCCGTCAGGCCGGGCAGGCCCGCGCCGGCAAGCAGGTCGTCGGCAATGGCGCGGACGCGCCGCTTCGGGGCGCCCGCGTGTTCACTTGCCACGGAACACCGGTATCCGCTTGCCCGTGAAGGCCTCGCGGCCTTCGACATAGTCGGCGCTGCGGAAGCAATCCAGGATCGCGTCCTTGCAGGCCTGCCAGTCCCGCCCGTCCGGGGCGGTGGAGGTTTCGATGGCGAGCTTGGACGCACGGTGCGTCAGCGGCGCCAGACCGGCGATGGTGCGCGCGATGTCCAGCGTTTCCTCGCGCGTCTGGATACGGTTGATCAGGCCCATCTGCCGGGCTTCCTCAGCTGTGTAGCGGCGCGCGGTGAACATGATCTCCTTGGCGTGGGCCGGCCCCACCAGTTGCGCCAGCCGGTGCAGCCAGAGCTCGTGGTAGCCGACCCCCACCTTGCCGGCGGGGATGCAGAACTGTGCCTGCTCGTTGGCATAGCGCATGTCGCAATGCAGGGCGATGGCGACGCCGCCGCCGAAGCAATAGCCGTTGATGAAGGCCAGCGTGGGCTTGCGCACGGCGCCGATGCGGCCGATGGCGCGTTCGACGGTGGCGTTGTAGCGGCGCACGTTTTCCTCGGTGTCGCGCTGTTCGCCGAACTGCGAGATGTCCGAGCCCGAGGCGAAGGCGCGGTCGCCCGCGCCCTCGAACACGATGGCGCGCACGTCGTCGCGGCTTTCCAGTTCGTCCAGCAGGCCGGGCAGGGACTGCCACATGTCGAAGGTCAGCGCGTTGTGCTTGGCCGGGTGGTCGATCACGACCCGGCCCAGGTGTTGCTCGACGGCGGCGTGGATGCGGCCGGGCCGGGCTTCAGATGACATGTTCGCTCCTGAGTTGCCGCAGGGTGTCGCCCTGGATGCCGATCTCGGCAAGAATGGCCTCGTTGTCCTGGCCGGGCATGGGGGCGACGCGCCGCACGCCGGCCTGATGGTTGCCCAGGCTGAAGGGCTGGCCGACCAGGTGGATGTCGCCCAGCTTCTCGTGCGCGACGGGCCAGGCTATGCCCAGGTGCCGCACCTGCGCGTCGTCGAAGGCCTGCTTGACGTTGTTGACGGCGCCGCAGGCCAGGCCGCTGGCGTTCAGGTGTTCGATCCAGTGTTCGTTGGTCTGCGTGGCGAATACGGCGGCGATCTCGTCGTTCAATTCGCGGCGGTTGGCTGAGCGGTTCTTGTTGGTGGCGAAGCGCGGATCGTCCAGCCAGCGTTCCCGGCCCATGGCGTGGCAGAAGCGTTTCCACATCACGGTGCCCGACACGCAGATGTTGACCTGCCCGTCCTGCGTGTCGAACACGCCGGTGGGAATGATGGTGGGATGGTCGTTGCCGGCCTGCACGGGAATCTCGCCAGCTACCAGATACCGGGCGCACTGGAAGTCCATGGTGGCCAGTAGCGATTCCAGCAGCGAGGTCCGGACCCATTGGCCCTGTCCCGTTTTCTCGCGTTCGTACAGCGCGGTCAGGATGCCCACCGCGCCGAAGACGCCCGCCGTCGTGTCGGCGATGGCGATGCCGGCGCGCACCGGTCCGTGGCCGGGCAGGCCGGTGATGGACATCATGCCGGTCATGCCCTGGATGATCTGGTCGTAGCCCGGACGCCGCGCATAGGGGCCGTCCTGGCCGAAGCCGGAGATGCTGGCGTAGATCAGGCGCGGGTTGCGGGCGCGGAGCGTGCCGTAGTCGATGCCCAGTCTATCCTTGACGTCGGGGCGGTAGTTTTCGACGACGACGTCGGCCTGCGCGGCCAGATCCAGGAACAGCGCGCGGCCTTGGTCCGATTTCAGGTTGAGCGTGATGCTGCGCTTGTTGCGGTGCAGGTTCTGGTAGTCCGGCCCCAGGCGCATGCCGCCCATCTCGTTCTCGTGCTCGGGGTCGACCGGCTCCTCGATCTTGACCACGTCGGCGCCCCAGTCCGCCAGGACGCGCACGGCGGTCGGGCCGGCGCGCACGCGGGTCAGATCGAGCACGCGTATGCCGGTCAAGGGCAAGCGGGCCTGTTGTTCAGACATCCTGATTCTCCTTTCTTTACTTCACCGAGAATTTCTCGAATTTCATCCGGGCGGTGGTGTCCGCCCACATCTGGCGCTCGCTGGCGACCTTGCCGGCGAAGTCGTCGGCCGAGCCGGCCGCCGCCGCGACGCCCTGGCGTTCGTACAGGCTGGCCACTTCGGACGAGGCCAGGGCCTTGTTCAGGGCGCGGTTCAGCGCCTGCACGCGCTCCTTGGGCATGCCGGCGGGGCCGACGATGCCGTACCAGGTGGGCTTGTTCAGTTCCGGCAGGCCCAGCTCGACATAGGTCGGCACGTCGGGCAGGCTGTCCAGCCGCGACGGCGCCTGGACGGCCAGGGCGCAGACCTTGCCGCTCTTGATGTGGGTCATGGCCGAGCTGACGTTGTCGAACACCGCGTGCACCTGTCCCGCGTACAGGTCGTTCATCGCGTTGGACAGGCCGCGGTAGGGCACGTGGAGCATGTTGGTGCCCGTCGCCTGCAGGAAGCGCGCGCCGTTCAGGTGCGACAGCGAGCCCGCGCCGGCCGAGCCATACGAATACTTGTCGGGGTTGGCCTTCAGGTTCTTCAGGAAGGCCTGCATGTCGCACTTGGGCGCGACCGACGGCGCCACCACCAGGACGCCGGGCGCCGTGATCAGCGCGCCGACGAAGCTGAAGTCCTTGACCGAGTCGTAGGGCGCTTCGGTATAGATGTTGGGCGCGATGGCGTGGGTGGTGGCCGAGGCGACGCCCAGCGTGTAGCCGTCGGGCTTGGCGCGGCGCACGAAGTTCATGGCGATCAGCCCGGCCGCGCCGGCCTTGTTCTCGATGACCACTGATTGCCCCAGCGCCGCGCCCATGGCCTGCTGGATGGCGCGGGCCGCGGTATCCGTCGGGCCGCCCGCCGCCATCGGGACGACGATGGTGATGGGCGCGGCGGGAAACGAATCGGCCACGGCGGGGGCGGCCAGGCCGGCGCCCAGGGTGGCAAGCAGGGTGGTCAACAGGGTCTTGTTCACGGTTTTCTCCTCGTCATATCGGATCCTCTTCAGGATTCTTGTCATACCTGCAACAGGCAGTGCGGACCGAGCTCGTCCAGGCGGCTGGCACCCAGCATCGCCATGTTGCGATCGACCTCGGTTTGTAGAAGCTGGATGGCGTGGGCCACGCCGGCCTGGCCGCCCACGGCGGCGGCGCAGATGAACGGGCGGCCGGCGAACACGTAGCGGGCGCCCAGCGACAGCGCGATCAGTACGTCGCCGCCGCGCCGGATGCCGCCGTCCATCATCACGGCCAGGCGCTGCCCGACCGCGTCCGCGATGGCGGGCAGCACACGCAGGGGGGCGGCGGCGCCGTCGAGCTGGCGTCCGCCGTGGTTGGACACGATGATGCCCTCGGCGCCGATCGCCAGCGCACGGCGCGCGTCCGCCACCGACAGGATGCCCTTGACCACCAGATTGCCGCGCCACTGCCGGCGTATCGCGGCGATGTCGTCCCAGGTCAGGTGGTCGCGGCCCGTGGTATCGCGCACCGCCTTGGCGGAAAAAGCCGGCGCGCCGCGTTCGGCGAACGAGTTCTCGAAATGCGGCATGCCGCGCGTGGCCAGTGTCCGCAGCAGCGTGCGGACCAGCCAGCCGGGATGCGTGACGCCTTCCCAGGCCAGCCGCGGGGTGGGGCGCAGGGGCAGGGAAAAGCCCGCGCGGATGTTGTTCTCGCGATTGGCCCACACGGGAATGTCTACTGTGACCACCAGCGTCTCGTAGCCGGCGCGCGCCACGCGTTCGACCAGGGCGGCGCGGCGCACCGGATCGCCGGGCAGGTAGGCCTGGAACCACGTGCCGGGGGCCTGTTCGTGGATCTCTTCCAGCCGCATCAGCGACGAGCCGCTCATGATCATGCACGCGCCTTCCTGCCGCGCCGCCAGGGCCATGGCCAGATCGCCCTGGTAGGCCAGCAGCGCGCTGATGCCCACCGGCGCGATGCCGAACGGCACGCGATAGGACTGGCCCAGCAACGTGGTCTGCGTCGAGCGGCGGGAGACGTCCGCCAGCACCCGCGTGACGAACTCGTGGTGCCGGAACGCCGCGCGATTGGCGGCCAGCGACCGGTTGTCCTCGGCCGCGCCCAGCACGTATTCGCCCAGCGGCCGGGGCAGGTACCGGGCCGCGGCCTGTTCGAAATCATCCAGGTTCAGGACGTGGCGGATGCGGGCGGGAAGCCCGGTCGTGCGCGCTTCATAGGCGGCGTGCGTGGCCGGGGTGGGGTGGTGCGTCGTCGTCATGCGGCAAGACTACACATCCGCCGCTATTGAAAAAAGTGAAATTATTCGTGGGTAGTACTTCTAAGAAATCGAAATGAATGATGACGAAGAGAAGACGGCGCATCGATCATTCGATGTTGGCCCCGGATGCCTTCACCAGCGGGCCCGCGGCGTCGAAGTCTTTCCGCAGCAGACTGTCGAACGCTTCGACCGACATCTGCTCGGCGTCGATCCCCAGCCGGGTCAGGCGCGCCTGTACCGTGGCGTCGGCCAGCACTTTGTCCATCGCGGCGTGGATCTTGTCGATTTCTTCCCGCGACATGCTCTTGGGGGCCAGGATGCCGAACCAAGTGTCGTACTTGTAGCCGGGGGCGCCTGCCTCGGCCGCCGTGGGCAGGTCCGGCAGCAGGGGCGAACGCTTGGCGCCGGTGTAGGCGAGCATCTTGATGCGCGCGTCGTTCTTGAAGCCGATGATGGCCGGCACGGCCGCGGCGGTGCCCTGGGTCCGGCCGGCCAGCACTTCGTTGATCGCGTCGCCGGTCGCCTTCATGGGAATGTGCTGCATCTTGCCGCCGACGTTGGCCAGGAACGATGCCATCGCCAGGTGGGTGGCGCCGCCGTTGCCGGCGGAGGAGTAGTTCAGTTCGCCCGGCTTGGCCTTGATGGCCTTGATGTAGTCCTGCAGTGAATCGACATTCAGGGTTCCGGGGACCGCGATCACGAATCCCGCGTTGCCGACGTAGGCCACGCCGGAGAAATCCTTGATCGGATCGTAGCCGGGGCTGCGATACAGGGACGGCGCGAGGTTGTGGCTGGCCGCGGTGAACAGCAGCGTGTTGTGGTCGGTCGACCGGGCGACGAAGGCGGTGCCCATGGTGCCGCCGGCGCCGGCGCGGTTTTCCACGATGACCGTGGCGCCCAGCGCCTTGCCGAGATCGGCGTTGAAGTTGCGGGCCACGGTGTCCAGCGTCGCGCCGGGACCATAGGGCACGATGAGCCGGATCACGCGCTCGGCCTGCGCTGGCGAGGCGGCCGCGGCCGCCAGGCACAGGCCCATGAGCGCCCCGCGCAGCGCGGGGCGCCTTGTCTCCATCCGTATGGTTTTCATTCTTCGATTCTCCTAAGTCATCGGGAACGGCGGGTACGGGGGCGAGCCCCCGTACCGTCTGTCATCCGATGATCCGGTCTATGGCTTTTTCGAGCGTGTCTTCCGAGGCTGCCAGGCGTTGGCCGAGTTCGGCCAGCGTGTGCTGGTCCGCCGCATATTGTTCCCTGGCCCGGGCGATGTCCTCCTCGACCCGTTCGGGGGCCGGGCCGCCGGTCAACGTCCGGGCCTTGATGCATTCGATGGGCGTCAGCGCCTTGCGCAGCGATTCCTCGCTCAGTTCGAGCGGCTTGCCCATGTACTCGACGGCCGCTTCATCGACGAGCGCGCTCGTCACGTCGGCCTGGGTCAGGCCGCGGGCAATGCCCAGGCGTACCAGGATGGCGACGATCTGGTGCGCGGTGCGGAACGGCAGGCCTTTGTCGAGGACGATGGCGTCCGCGATGTCGGTGGCGCAGATCCAGTTCAGGTTGGTGGCGTTGGCCAGCATCCGTTCCTTGTTCAGCGACAGCGTGGCGAGCACGCCGGTCATGATCTGGGTGGCTTCCAGCACGTCGTCCAGGGCTGGCGCGAGCTGCCGCGTGTAGCCCATGCAGGCATCGTGCATTTCGTACAGGTACGAGGCCAGGCGGCCATAGGTGCGCGCCGCGGCGCCGCGTATCCACATCAGGGTATAGGGGTTCTTCTTCTGCGGCATGATGCTGCTGGTGCCGCAGTACCGGTCGGCCAGTTCCACGTAAGAGAACTCGGTGTTGGACCACAGGTAGAGTTCGGAGGCGATGCCCGATACGTTCATCATGAGCAGGGCCGGCACGGTGTAGGCCTCGGCGGGCACGCCCAGCCAGCCGTCGAAGCCCAGCACGGCATAGCGCGTGTTGGTGATGACGCCGTCGAAGCCCAGCAGCTCCGCGGTCCGCTCGCGCTTGATGGGGTAGCGCGATCCGGTCATGATGGCGGCGCCCGCCGGGCTCATGTTGACGCGTTCGTAGAGCTGTTTGAGGCGCGAGAAATCGTTCTCCAGCGACAGCTCCCAGGACATCGCGTAGTGCGCGAAGGTCGTCGGTTGTGCGTGCTGCGACCAGGTCGAGGCCGGCATCACGGTATCGACGTTTTCGCTGGCAAGCTGCACCAGTTGCTTGCGCAGCGCGATGGATGCGCCCATCAGCTTCAGGATGAATTCGCGGATGAAGATCCGGCTGGTGACCGCCATGAAGTCGCCCGAGCTGCGGCCGGCGTGGATGCGGCCGCCCACGTCCTCGCCCAGCTCCGTGATCAGCCAGGCCTCGCCGGAATGTTCGCCGGCCTCGGTTTCCGCGCGGGTCTTCTCGATGCCGGCTTCTTCCATCCGACGCAGTGCCCGCAGCATCCTGGCGGCGTCCTCGCGCTTGTGAAAGCCTTGTTCGGCCAGCATCACCAGATGTGCCTTGTCGAAGCGGTGATAGAACGCGTATTCGCGCATCTGCTGTTCGGGGTCGCCCAGCTTCGTGCGTTTCTGGACGTCCTCGGCGTCCTCCGTCAGGCGGGCGCCGGCCTTGCGGTACGGTTCGCCTTTGGCGACTTTGCCATAGATGCTGTCCTTGTTCATTGCTATCGGTCTCCTTGATCGATGTCGGGGGAAAAGAAAATCCCGGGTGCTGTCAGGCGAGGCAGTCGGGAAACAGGCTTGTCAGCGACGCGGATGAGGAGGCGTCGTCGGTCATCGCGGTCAGCCGGTCGAGAATGCGGCTGCTGCGGTCGTATCCGATCAGCGGCGAGACGATGGCGAGGAACTTCCGGTCCACCCGCCGCGACTGCTCCGCCTTGTCCACCATGGGGGCCCCCACGCTGGCCGCGCGTTCGAACGAGCGGCCATCGGCCATGCGCAGGGCCACGACCGATTCGCTCAGCCCCATGCCGGGAACCAGTTCCACCCGCACCCGTTCGAGCGTCGCCCGCACGGCATCCTCGGTTACCCGGTCCCAGGTATCCAGCCGGCTCGTGTCCATGCCCAGCAGGGCGAACGCGGCCGCGGCGCGCAGGCTGAACTTGGCCTGCAGGCCGGTGACGGGAGACGGGATGTTGCAGATGGAGCAGGGCGTGCCTGCCGTGACGCGGATGCATTCCACCCGGGCCGGCGGCAGTTCATGATCGAGCCGGAGTGCCTGTACCGCTTCGATGGTCGCGTGGGTGCTGAAGCAGGCGGCGTGGAACTTGAAGAGGTTGCCCAGCAGGTGATAGCCGCCGGCCGGCTCCGACAGGGCATGTCGCACATGAAAATCCTTGCCGTGCGCCAGGGCGAAGCCCTGTGCGCACTCCAGCGCGTCCAGGCGGCTGATGAAGCCTTGCCGCGCCCATAGGGCGGACCGTACGCCGGTCTGCGCGGCCATGCCGGCATGGAGCGGCTTGGCCATGCCGCCGAACATCGCTTTCAGGCCGGCCGCCTGGGTCGCCGCCACGCCGATGGCATGGCATGCCTCCGATTCCGTCAGCTTCAGCAAATGCGCGCACGCGGCCGCCGCGCCCAGGCTGCCGATGGTCGCGGTGGCATGGAACCCGTTCGCGTAGTGCGCCGGTTCGACCAGCGCGCCGATCCGGCAGGCGGTTTCATAGCCGGCGACGAAGGCGGCGACGAACTCGGACGAGGATGCCTGGCGATATTCCGCGAGCGCCAGCAGGGCAGGGAGGACGGCAACGCTGACGTGTCCCGGCAGCACCAGGTTCACATCGTCATAATCCAGGGCATGCGAGGCCGTGCCGTTGACCAGGGCCGCCTGCGAGACGCTGACCTTGAACGGGCTGCCGACCAGGGTTGCCTGGGCGGCTCCGCCTTCCTCGCGCACGGCGTCGCGGACGATGCGGCAGGCCGGTTCCCGCTGGCCCGCATGGGCGCAGCCCAGCCAGTCCGCCAGGCAATCCCGGGCGACCTGGCGCACGGCGCCGGGCAGGTCTTCGTACCGCACCGCCAGCGCCTGCCGCATCAACTCCAGCGTCAGGCCGGCGCCGTTCCGTATTGTCGTCTCCACCACCGCTTCCTTGCGATCGATGCTTCGATAGCCGGGATCTTGAAGCGCCGTGGTATTTCTTTCCAATGATTATTCTTTGGTACCCTATCATTCATAGTGATGTCATGGCCGGGAGGCCACGCCATGAACCTGCGCCATCTCGAGGTCTTCCACGCGATCATGCAGGCCGGATCCGTGACCGGGGCCGCCCATCTGCTCAACGTCACCCAGCCCGCCATCAGCAACGTGCTGCGCCATGCGGAGCAGCAACTGAAGTTCAAGCTGTTCGAGCGCATGGGCGGGCGCCTGCAGCCGACGCCCGAAGCCTGCGACCTGTTTCCCGATGTCCAGGCGATCTTCGGCCGCATCGATACCTTGAACCGCGCGGTGGACGAGATACGCGGCGGCCGCACGGGCCGGCTGGCCGTTGCCGCGTCTCCGACCTTCGTCAACGCCTATCTGCCCGAGGCGGTGTCGCGGCTGCACCGGCACAGTCCCGGGGCGCGCGTCACGATCCATGCCATGGCCACGGCCAACGCCATCGAAGAGCGCGTCGCACGGCGCGAAGTGGATATCGGCCTGGTCTACACGCCGGTCATGGACCCCAGCGTCGGCGTCGAGCAGGTGGGAACGTCCAGCGTGGTGTGCGCCGTGCCGCGGCGGTCGCGCCTGGCAAGGAAAAAAGAGGTGACCGCGGAGGACCTCGCCAAGGGGATAGTCGTTGCTACCGGCCCCACGACCCGGATCGGCAAGGCGATCCAGGCCGCGTATGGGGCGCACGGGCTGTCCATGCCCGATGTGGCCGTGGAGGTCAATTCGTCGCAGGCCGCATGCCTGATGGTGGCAAAAGGCGTGGGCATAGGATTGGTCGATCTGGCGACGGTGCATCAGTATCCGTTGCCCGACGTCGAGTTTCGTCCTTTTCGCCCGCACATCGAATTGAGCCTTTGCCTGATTTTTCCGAAGGATCGTCCGCGCTCGCGGCTTGCCCTGCGATTCGCCCAGGGGCTGCGGGAGCAATTCCATCCGGTCCGGCTGTCAATGGAAATTCCGGTTCGGGACGACCAGGCTTCACAATAGGGGCGTCAGGTCCTTGGCGCGTTTTCTGTTTTCGCCAGAGCCAAGGCTGCCACCGTCGTCGTGTTGTTTCTTGTCGGGACTGGCTTCGCTCTGGTTCTAGTATTGCGAAAAAGTTTGATGAACGTCGCTGGTGAGGTTCGGACATTGGCCGCAATGTTAGCCATAGCGTGTTCAATTTCTCGAACGCGATCGGCGCAGTCCTGGGGGCTGCTATCGGCCATGAACGAGCATTCGACACTGCCGCGCTGATCGTGGACAATCCTGTTCGCCGCACTCGCCGATACCAACCGAAATTTCTGCAAAACGCAGCGAAAACCTCACGGAGCTTTTTGTGGCATGTGCACGATGTAAGGACCTTTGCATTCGCTATACAGTCAGATATCCTCATGAGCTACGCAAAGCGATACAAATCGGTGCGGAGAATATCGCCGACGGAACTCTCGGTGAAGTAGTTCCCGACAGTCCTTGTGTCTCCGTCTCGTTTATCGAACTCGCGAAGGGAGCCGCGTGGGACGACTACATCGAATACCACTTTCGCTGTCTGCATTGCGATGAGATATTTCGGCTGCACGCCGAAACGTATCACGGCAGTGGCGGGTACTGGGAGCCGAAAGACTCCAAATCGATACGCGAGAACATTACAAACTAGGCGAGGAACATTGCCGCGTGCATCAACGTTAGCTACGTCTTATAGCACGTGGACTTCTTGGTCATGACGAACACAGAACTCTTACTCAAGATCGATGCAGCTCTATCAGCTATCGGGCCTCTGGTGACTCCCGGATGGCAAAATGTACAGAGCATTCATCGGCAATTGACGTGGTGCCGTGCCCAGATTTCCGGCGAATCGTCGGAGCCAAAACAGGGGCCGCTCACAATGGGACTGATTGCCACTCGGGAATTCGACATGTGGGGCGATAACCCGGAACTTGCAGCCCTGATCAATCAGATACAGCGTGCTTTTGAGGGAATTGAATGACCGCTTTCGGCCATAAGCGGACATGCTCGTACCGCGCTTCGATGTTCGCTGAAGAGTGAGATGCGACCTTTTGGGCCGGCGCAAACTAGGACTCTCGTCGAGTGAAGGGATAAGGCCTTGGAATAACAAACAACACGTTCGGGCTCCGATGACTGTTCGGCAGCATAGCCTGTTAATGTCCCATTTCCCAATGTTCCGTACCTTCGCCGAGACCTCGTTGAGCGGAAATCTTTCGCCAACGTTGGCACCACTTCGAAACGACGAAAAGTAGTGCTCTAATCAGAATCTCGAATTCCCAGAGCAGGGGCAAACGCGGGATTCATAACATATACGTCTTCGTCCGAAGCTCTTGCTGCGCGGATCTGAAGAACCTTTAGGTCATAGTTCACATTGAAGATGTAATGCACCTGATCGTCGGGTATCGCCACGCCTAGAATTCCATAGTAGAGAAGAAAATCGGTGACTCGGTCAATCTGGTCATCCTCAATTTCTGCACCGCGTATGAACGCCTCCAGCCTCGCTCTCGACATGCGCGCTGGCGCATCGATGAACTGGTACAAAAGATCCTTTGCCGCAGGAAAAACATCGGTAAGTTCGTGGTCTAGCTCCACCAGCAAATCTTGTGAGTAGGCACGAATGCCTTTCTCCAAGTCAGTCTCTTCAATTTTCGCGTGTGTAAGATTCGCAGCAAACCCCTTGGCATGCGCAAATATCTTGATGATATTGCGTGGCCTCATCAGAGATCGCTCGATGATGTACGAAGACGTTTCTTCACCCTTATAGTGAGAAACGCATAGCCTGGGCCAGAGCTGATCGAAGGTCAGCTCACTCGACCCACTCGGGAGTGATGCGGCCAGACGCAAGCGAAGAAGCTCTCTGAGCATGTCGGCATCTGTCCAATCAAGAGTTACACGCATCTCCTTGCCGTAGTCAGCGCTCTGGCGCATCAGGTGTTCGTAGACATCGTTCCGAATGAACACGATGCAATGTACCGTGTGCCCGGCCTTCCGCATGTCACGCTCGACCTTCCGGCCGGCATCGATAAGGCAACGAAGAACCATTGCATCGACGACGTCAACGCCTTGCGTGCTCCACCCTTTATCGAGGTTGTCAAACAGCACCCAAACTTCCTGTTTGAGCTCTAGATATTGAACTACTTGGGCACGTAGCGCCTTCACGTCATGGGAGTAAACGAGTTGCGTCACCTGATCAGTCGTCAGCTTGGTGCCGTCATCATTTCCGTAACGCTGACCGTAATCCAAAGCGATGCGTTGGGATAACGCCAACAACCGCTCAGAGAAATCGCCCTCAACGGAATATCCCTCGGTACGATAGGTACGCTCAAGCTCGAGGTACAAGTCCCGAATCTCGTGATTGAATTTGTGAGTGTTCTGATCCTTCTCAAGCAGCTTATACGTAATTTCAAGAAGTATCAGATACTCCCAGAACGCCGTCACCAAATGATGGCTCGCCCCTTGGGTCACATGGGCGAGAATATCTTCCTTGAGCTTGAGTAGCTGATACCCCTCCGGTTTTAGATCCACAACAACGTTGCGTTTGTCGGATCGAGTCTTGTCCCGGACCTGAATAAAAAGAGCAGTCTTCCCCGCGCCCTTTCGCCCAACGACGATATTCACCTCACCTCTCAATGCCTTTCTGAACTGGTCCGTCGCCAGAAAGTAACTGCCGAGAGTGGTCATCTCATTCTCTGCGGTAGGGTCGCCGATTTGCAGTGATTGCAACGGTGTGAGGCCCTTCAACGGAGTTGGGTCTCCCTGTTGCAGATACTCGGTGATTTCAAGCGAGAAAGCAGCAATGTGCTGAACTATGTCCTCTGCTCGAGAATACGTTTTGACGGTATCGCGCACATCCAACGGAATCTTTGCATTTGTGTGAGCGAGAATCAGTGTCGGCTTACCAATCCCATGAGCGAGGCCGGCGACGAAGAGTGTTCGTATGTCGTGAACAAGGCTCTGGCCGTGCTCTCCGTCCAGTAGCGAAAGCAGGACACCTGCGGATGCTCCGACCTGGCGCATCGCGTCTGTCGCAGAAAGCCTCGAATCCTCGGTGGGATTGAAACTTCTATACTTGTATTTGGCCTTCTTTAGCCGAGAAGTCATCAGCGTAGCAATACCACCCTTTGCAGGTGGCTCGACAACATACACTGGCGCTAATCTGTCCAACGAAACGGATAAAGGAAGTGGAGTCGGATCGACATGCGCGGATAGAGAGTTAGCCAACGCATCATCGTCAATGTAGTTGTCATACCCCAGAGTATCGAAGATACCCACCTCTCTGGCAACCTTCCGATCGCCCTCCGTTCCTGAGTGTCGAACAAGGAAACATCTACGCGACTTGCCTATCGCAAATCCGATCTCGTACACAACGTTGAGATTGAGATACGTAATGTCGGCAACTACATACTTGGACGACTCGATCCCATCGAGGATCGGCGAAATTAGGGGGTTTCCGGCTATGTCGTTAAATACCCAAGGCGCGTACTGAATGCGTTTTCCGACGCGACGGTTTGCTTTGGAGACGCCCAGCGCGATGATCTCTGCCAAATGAGAGTCACGAGAGGAATATGCAACGAACGCTTGATCCACAGCCCCCGAAATAGCATCCATGTCATCCCCTTAAGCCAAGTACGGTTCGTGCCTAGTAGCATTATCCGTTAGTAGTGCCGACCAACGAAGTCCCTTGCAATAATTTGCATCTGCGTTCTTCCACTGAGAAAGCGCTTCAGCGTCGCTGGATGGAGTCATACCTCGCATGGGTAAAGCGGCAGACGAGCGGCTCAGCCACCAGTAGCATCGAACTCATAGGTCACGAGCGCGGGTCGACAATTCGCGCAAGTCAAACTCGAATCAATCGCGGACGAGCGTGCATGGATGCAGCGTCACCTGAGGCTACCGAGTGGCCCGTTACCACGAGACCGCGGCCTGCGGGCAACCATTTGAGCTTGCCTGCGACCACCAGAGTTTAGCCCACGAAACAATAAGTGCGTACTGCGCAGTAAAACCAATCAAACACAGAAAATTCACTAAGGGACAAGTAGTGCGCCGAAGCGGACATTGGAGTGCAGCCCGACTTTGTCCGCCTCGGGTCGGATAGCTACCCTCCGAGGCGCACACTCAATCTTCCTTTACTCGAAAGGAGGTTGTCATGGAATCCTCGAATGTTACCGTTGGCCGTCGTGTGCTATGGAACAAGGGCAAACTCACCGGGCAGAAGCCGCCGCTAAAGCTCCGAGAAATTTGGGCAATTCGAAGGAGACGTCAGATGGCGTCGAGCGTCCGAGAATTCGCCATGTTCAATCTCGCAATCGACAGCAAGCTTCGAGCATGCAACCTCACGCGATTGCAGGTGCAGGACGTCCATCATGGAAGCCACGTGGCTGCGAGGGCCACCGTCATGCAACAGAAAAACCAGCGGCCAGTCCAATTCGAGATCACGGAGCAAACCAGTGAGAGCCTTGAAGCGTGGATCGAGGCGCGAGGGCTGAAGGCGGCGGACTTTCTGTTTCCGAGCCGGTTGCCTACGTCGCCGCATCTGTCGACGCGGCAGTACGCCTGGATAGTGCATCGTTGGGTCGCATCGATTGGCCTCGACGATACTGCATATGGCACCCACACTATGCGCCGCACAAAAGCTTCGCTGATCTACTACCGGACGAAAAATCGTCGCGCGGTACAGTTGCTGCTCGGACATACGAAGCTAGAAAGCACAGTTCGCTATCTCGGCATCGAGGTCGACGATGCCCTGGAGATGGCAGAGCAAACTGAGGTTTGATGCATCCTGGCCGGCGAGCGGTCGCTTGCCGGCCAAAACGCGACAGTATCCATCTCAACTACATCGCCTCAAAGCTGCCGGTGAAGGCTCGCCTAGTCCATACCGATGGTTATAGTGTTCATGGAGATTTCCTCATTCTGCTGCCGATTGTGTCGCAACACCATCATGGTCCTTAAAGCAGCCAAGGGAAGGAAGTCTCCTTTTGCTCGTCAGACTTCCATATGGAGAACCCATGCCAGTTCAGAAATTAGTTGCGAAGAAGGTGCCCCGTAAGCAGGCCGCCGGCCGTACTCGCCGAACGTATGCACAACTATTCATCGACAAGTTGACTAAATTTTCTGGCGACGAACAGAAGTTGGTGCCGAATCACACTCTGCGAGGAGCCTTGAACTGGGACGAGCAACGCTATGCGCGTATCAAGACGCAGCTCGTTGGCGAAGGCACTGTGATCGTCGGCCGTGGCCATGGCGGCACAGTCGCGCTCGTAGGAGGCCGTGAAAATCAGACTCTAAAGGTTTTCGTGTCTTACTCTCACGTTGACGAAAAACTCAAGGATGCGGTGTTGCGTCACTTGAAGCCGCTCGAGCGAATAAACCTCATCACCGAGTGGCATGACCGCAAGCTTCTCGCTGGAGACGCCTGGGGTGACAAGATCGACAGGAAGCTCGAGGAGGCAGACATCGTTCTCTTGTTGGTGAGTATCGACTTCATCAATTCAAAGTACTGCTATGACGTTGAGCTCGACCGCGCGCTGGAACGACATGCGGAAGAAAAGTGCCGGGTAGTGCCAATCATCCTTCGTGGCTGCCTTTGGCAGCACACTCCGTTCTCAAAGCTTCAGGCTCTTCCCCGCGATGGGAGAGCTATCACATCATGGCTGGACCTTGACGAAGCGCTAACAACGGTAGCAGAGGCGCTGCGGACAATGGCCGAGGACGTTCTCGCGAGCCGGTAGCTCGGCGGTGCCTACCCATTCCAGTCAAACCGACGTGCCTACGGCACGCGATTTACTCAAATATTGCCAGCCTTCACGATAGCAGCCGTCTACCACCGTCTGGAACGGGTCGAAAGCAGACCTCGACGCGGTCTACATTCGCCCAGAGCTTGCGGGAGCAATTCCATCCGGTCCGGCTGTCAATGGAAATTCCGGCTCGACACGACCAGACTCCCCAATAACGGCGTCAGATCCACCAGCCGCTTGGCCAGCAGATGCCGCACGCCCTGATGCGACTGCCACGTGCCATACACCCCCAGCAGCGGCGCTCCCACCAATTCCCTGCGCTGGCTTTCGACCAGCCCCGGCCAGACGATCACGTTGACCTGCCCGGTCTCGTCCTCCAGCGTGACGAAGACCGCGCCCTTGGCGGTGCCCGGGCGCTGGCGCACGGTGACGATGCCGCAGGCGCGCGCCAGGCGGCGGTCAGGGTAGGTGTGCAGGACTTCGGCGGAGGCGAAGCCGCGCCGCGCCAGGCGGTCGCGCAGCAGCGCCAAGGGATGGCGCCGCAAGGTCAGCTTCAGGGACTCGTAGTCGGCGCGGATGTCGTCGGCTTCGTTGGGTATGTCAAGCAGCGGCGCCTGCTCGTACACCATGGCGTTGCGCAGCAGATCGCGCTGGGGCACGCTGTCGGTGGCTTCCCAGAGCGCCGCGCGCCGGTGGCCGGACAGGCGGCGCAGCGCATCGGCCGCGGCCAGGGCCTGCAAGGCGTGGCGGTCGAGATCGGCGCGCCGGCCCAGGTCGGTGGCGTTGGCAAACGGCCGGTGTTCGCGCGCCGCCTGGATGCGCAGGCCGGCTTCTTCCGACAAGCCCTGCACCTGGTTCAGCCCGAGCCGCACGGCGGGGCGTTCGCCGCCGGTGGCTTCCAGGGTGGCTTCCCAATCGCTGGCCAGCACGTCGGCGGGCAGGACGGCCACGCCATGGCGCTGGGCATCCTGGATCAACTGGTAGGGTGAATAGAAGCCCATGGGCTGGCTGTTGAGCAGGGCGGCCAGGAAGGCTTCGGGTTCGTGCCGCTTGAGCCAGGAGCTGGAATAGGCCAGTTGCGCGAAGCTGGCGGCATGCGATTCGGGAAAGCCGTATTCGCCGAAGCCCTGGATCTGGCGGCAGATGGAGTCGGCGAAGGCGCGGTCGTAGCCGTGGATCAGCATGCCGTTGACGATGCGTTCGTAATGCCGCGCCAGGTCGCCCTTGCGCCGCCAGGCCGCCATGGAGCGACGCAGTTCGTCGGCCTGGCCTTCGCTGTAGCCGGCGGCGTACATGGCGATCTGCATGACCTGTTCCTGGAAGATGGGTACGCCGTAGGTGCGGGCAAGCGCCTTGCGGACCTTGGGGCTGGGATACGGAATCCGGGCTGGGCCATGCAGCCGTGCCTGTTCGCGCTGTTTCAGGAAGGGGTGGACCATGCCGCCCTGGATGGGGCCGGGCCGGACGATGGCGACCTGTATCGTCAGGTCGTACAGCGTGCGCGGCCGCAGGCGGGGCAGCATGCTCATCTGCGCGCGCGACTCGATCTGGAAGACGCCTATGGTGTCCGCTTGGCAGATCATGTCGTAGGTCTGGGCGTCGTCCGGGGGGATGCTGTAGAGATCGAGCAGTTTCCGCTGCCGCTGACTGGCGAATTCCAGGGCGCGCCGCAGCGCCGTCAGCATGCCCAACGCCAGCACGTCGACCTTGAGCAGGCCGACGGCATCCAGGTCGTCCTTGTCCCACTGCACCACGCTGCGGTCGGGCATGGCGGCGTTTTCGATGGGCACCAGGCGCGACAGCGGCCCGCGCGACATGACGAAGCCTCCCGGGTGCTGGGAGAGGTGGCGGGGGAAGTCCAGCAGTTGCTCGGTCAGCCGGGCCCACAATTGCGCTTCGGGGGAATCGGCTGCCAGCCCGCATTCCGCGAACCGGTTCAGCAGGTTCTTCCTGCCGTCCCACCATTGGTGGGCCTTGGCGACGCGATCGACCAGGGCGAGGTCGATGCCCAGCGCGCGCCCTACGTCGCGCAGCGCGCTGCGCGAACGGTAGCTGATGACGACGGCGGTCAGCGCGGCGCGGCGCCGGCCGTATTTTTCGTAGATGTACTGGATGACCTCTTCGCGCCGCTGGTGTTCGAAGTCGATGTCGATGTCCGGTGGTTCGTTGCGTTCCTTGCTGATGAAGCGTCCGAACAGCGAGTTGTCGTCCGGCGGAACCACGGTGATGCCCAGGCAGAAGCAGACCGCGGAGTTGGCGGCCGATCCGCGTCCCTGGCAGAGGATGCGGCGGCTCTTGGCGAACCTGACCAGGTCGTGGACGGTAAGGAAGTAGGCCTCGTACTGGAGTTCGCTGATCAGCTCGAGTTCTTTTTCGAGTTGGTCGCGTGTCTTGTCGGGGATGCCTTCGGGGAAGCGCCGCCTGGCGCCGGCATAGGTTTCGTCGCGTAGGTAGGTGGCGGGCGTGGCGCCGGCCGGCACCAGTTCCTCGGGGTATTCGTACTGCAATTCGTCGAGGTCGAAGGTGCACAGCCGGGCCACGCGCAGGCTTTCCCGCATGAGTTCGGCGCCATAGACCTGCGCCAGGTGCACGCGCGCGCGCAGGTGCTGTTCGGCATTCGGCGCCAGCGCATAGCCGCATTCGGCCACGGACTGGCGCAGGCGGATGCCGCACAGCGTGTCGTGCAGGGGCTTGCGCGAACGGACGTGCATTTCGACCTGGCCCAGGGGCACGATGGGCAGGTCCATCGCGCGGGCGGCGTCTTCGACGGTCTGGCGGTGCGCGCCGTCGCCGGCGCGATTGAGCAGCGACAGGCCCATCCAGCACCGCTCCGGAAAGGTCCGCGCCAGCCAACCGGCCTGCTGGGCAAGGACATCGCGGGCGACGCCGTGGGTGGGCGCGAGGATGGCCAGGCAGTCCGGCACGCCGCGCAAATGCTCATGCCCGGCCTCGGGATGGGAAAGATCGCCGGGTAGCAGGCGATAGCTGCCCTTGGTGGCGCGCATGCGGGCGTAGGTGATCAGTTCCGACAGGTTGCCATAGCCTTCCTTGTTGGTGGCCAACAGGATCAGGTCCATGGACGGGATGCCGTCCTGGGCATCGAGCCGGAACTGGCTGCCCAGGATCAGCCGCAGCTTGTGTTGTTTTGCCGCCGGGCCGCCCCAAGGCAAAAACGCCCCTTCGGGGGGCAGCGCCGCCGTGTCAGCGGCAAGGGTGGGGGCTTTCTTCGCTTCTTCATGCGCGCGCACGACGCCGGCCAGCGAGCATTCGTCGGTGATGGCCAGGGCCGCGTAGCCCAGTTCGGCGGCGCGTTTGACCAGTTCCCCGGGCCAGGACGCGCCGCGCAGGAAGGTGAAGTTCGTCAGGCATTGCAGCTCGGCATAGCCGGGCAGGGAGGGGATCGAGGGCGGGGACGGTGACATGGCGATTCAGGCGTAGAGCCCGTGCAGGTACCAGCGCGGCTCGTCCAGCGCCTGGTCCAGGTAGAGCCAGTAGCGGATGCCGTCTTCGCTTTCGGCCACGAAGTAGTCGCGCGAGACGGGGGCGCCGTCCCACCAGCCGCTTTCCAGGCGTTCGGGGCCGCGCAGCAGGCGCAGCGGCGTGCCGTAGTACGGCCGGTTGCGGCGCAGGACCAGGGCGATGGGATGCGCGAGCAGCCACAGGGGGCGTTCGGCGTCGGGGGCGCTGTCCTGCGGCGCGGCGCGGGACGGAGGCAAGGCCGGCTGCCAGTGGTTGGCGGTTTCGGGCCGGTGGTCGGCGCGGGGCCGGGCGGCCAGCACGCGATCCGCGCCCAGCCGCGCCGTCAGCAGTTCCAGCAGGCGGTCGTGGTCGGCCGGGGTGCCGCCGGGGTCGGTGAACAAGGCCTCGGAGGGCGCGGCGCGGGAGACGAGCTGGTCGGCGTGCAGGGCCACGGCGATGGCCGGCGCCTCCAGCGCCTCCAGCGCCAGGCGTTCGAGATGTTCCTTGAGCAGGCGCAGCAGATGATCGGCCTGCCAGCCGGGCTGGGCCAGGGCCACGGTGAGCCGGGTGGGCGGCCGGGCATGGCGGCCGCGTTCGTGCTCCAGCAGGAGGACGATGGCGCTGGCCGCCGTGTGCGTGGCGCCCAGCCATCCCGCGAGCTGCTGGACGAGGCGCCGGGCCACGATCAGCACGGCGGCGGTGTGTTCGAGGCGGGCGATGGGTTCGAGGCGGGCGGAGAACTGGAGCGGCGCGCGGATCCAGTCGAACAATTCGGGCGCCTGGCCACAGGCCTGGTCGAGCATGTGGGGCAGGGCGTGGCCGCAGCGCCGCTGCAGGCCGGCGCGCGGCAGGCGCATCAGGGCGGCGAGGGTCCGGCACCCGATGCCGTCGAGCCAGGCCCGGTGCGGCCGCGCCGGCGGCAGCAGCAGGCAGGGCAGCCCGGCCATCCGGCGCAGCAGCCGGTCCTGCCGCAGCACGCGGCGCGGACCGGGCGTGGCCCGTGCCGCGAGCAGCCAGGCGCCATGGGCGGTCGGCGCCATGCCGACGCGGGCCCGGCAGCCCAGTTGTTCCAGCGTGCGCCGGACGCGCCGGCACAGCGCCAGGGGGCCGCCGAAGGCGCGCAGGCTGGCGCCGACGTCGAGCAGGACGCTGGTGTCGGGACCCGGCGCGACTTCCGGCGTGTATTGCAGCATGGCCAGCGCGGTGGCATCGAGCAGTTGCCGCTCCCGCCCGGCATCCCGCTGGATGAACACGGCATGCGGGGCGAGGGCGCCCGCGCCTTTCTTGCGCATGCCCGGCCGCACGCCCAACTGCGCGGCCGCGGGCGTCACGGCCACGACCGCCTCGCGTTCGAGGACCACCAGCGGGCCGGCCGCGTCATCCGGCCAGGACAGGCTCAGTGCGTCGAGGCTGGGGTGCGTCAGGTAGACGCTGATCCACAGGCGCATGGGAAGACTCGGAAAAGGCGGGCATCGAATCCGCGGCCGCCGTCGCGCGCGGCGGCGCGAGCGGCACCAGCAGGCTCGTGTCGTGGACGGGGCCACGGCGCTTGAGGATGTCCACGCGGAGTTGATCGCCGGCGGGGTGCAACAGCAGGCGCAGCGGCGCGGGCGATGCCGCATGGGCGGCCTCGGCATGGCGGAAGGCGAAGAAGGCGGTGTCGCCGGCCTGGGCAGCCAGGTGCAGCCTGCGCAGGGCGGTCGCGGGCGGACGGGAAGGCCAGTAGAGCAGGGCCGCGCAATGCCCCTGCTTGAGGATTTGTTCGGCGGCCCACAGGCCATCGGCCGCCTGCGCCGGGGCGATCCACAGCAACTGCCGGCTGGGAATGCCTTGGGCCTGCCAGGCCTGGATGGACGGCTGCTGGGGCGGGTGGAGCAGGACGATGCTGCGCTGGACGGGCAAGCGCCGCAGCGCCGGCAGCAGCAGGCGGATTTCGCCTATGCCCGGCCGCGGCAGCAGCAATTCGGTCAGGCTGCCCAGCGGCCATCCGCCGTCGGGCAACTGGCGGGAAAGCCCGGCATGGCCGGTGTCCAGGCCGGGACGGCTGTTGCGGGCGAGCTGCGATCCCCGCCACAGGAGGGGATGGATCGCGGTGCTGGCGCGCGGCGTGGAGATTCCGGCAGAAGACATGGGACAGGATCGGCTTATGGCAGAGTACTGTATAAATATACAGTTGTTGAGTCAAGCCGTGGAAAGTCATCGCAACGCCGGCGCGTCCATCCCGCCTTTTGGGCATTTCGTGTTCTATGTTCTAGTATCTTGGCTTGGGAGCGCTGCTGCCCCACTCTACGGAAGACCGTGCATGAAACCCATCAGCAAATCGAACAAACTGGCTCACGTCCTGTACGACATCCGCGGCCCCATCATGGACCGCGCCAAGCAGATGGAGGACGAAGGCCAGAAGCTCATCAAGCTCAACATCGGCAACCTGGCCGTGTTCGGTTTCGATGCGCCCGAGGAAATCCAGCTGGACATGATCCGCAACCTGCCCAACTCGGCGGGCTACTCGGACAGCAAGGGGATCTTCGCCGCGCGCAAGGCGGTCATGCACTACACCCAGGCGCAGGGCGTGCAGGGTGTGACGCTGGAAGACATCTACCTGGGCAATGGCGCGTCCGACCTGATCGCGATGGCCACCAACGCGCTGCTCGACGACGGCGACGAGCTGCTGCTGCCCACGCCCGACTATCCGCTGTGGACGGCGGTCGCGAGCCTGTCGGGCGGCACGCCCGTGCACTATCTGTGCGACGAGGCCAACGGCTGGATTCCCGACCTGGACGACATCCGGGCCAAGATCACCCCGCGCACCAAGGGGATCGTGGTCATCAATCCGAACAACCCGACCGGCGTGATCTACCCCGATCACGTGCTGCGGGAAATCATCGCCATCGCGCGCGAGCACGGCCTGGTCATCCTGGCCGACGAGGTCTACGACAAGGTGCTGTACGACGACGCCCGCCACACCGCGCTGGCGAGCCTGTCCACCGACGTGCTGACGCTGACCTTCAATTCGCTGTCCAAGAGCTACCGCGCCTGCGGCTACCGCGCGGGCTGGCTGGTGGTCTCGGGCGACAAGCGCGCCGCCCGCGACTACATCGACGGTTTGAACATGCTCGCCAACATGCGGCTGTGCGCCAACGTGCCGGGCCAGTGGGCGATCCAGACCGCGCTGGGCGGCTACCAGAGCATCAACGACCTGGTCGCCGCCGGCGGCCGGCTGCGCCAGCAGCGCGACCTGGCCTACGAACTGATCACCGCCATCCCGGGCGTGACCTGCGTCAAGCCGCAGGCCGCGCTCTACATGTTCCCCCGGCTGGACCCCGAGGTCTATCCCATCGAGGACGACCGCGAGTTCTTCCTGCAACTGCTGGAGGCCACGCGTGTGATGCTGGTGCAGGGTACGGGGTTCAACTGGCCGCACCCGGACCACTTCCGCATCGTGTTCCTGCCGCACGAGGCGGACCTGCGCGAGGCCATCGGCCGCATTGCCAAGTTCCTCGAAGACTACCGCCTCAAGCATGCCAGGCAAGCGCCGGCGTCCGCCGATGCCGGGCCGGACGACCGTGCCGTCGTCGTACCGGGCAAGTTCGGGGCGAAGGCTGGATAGAGACCCGGCTTCAGTGCATCTCCGGGCTGAAGCGGTACTGGTTCCTGCCGGCCCGCTTGGCTTCGTACATGGCCATGTCGGCCGCGCGCAGCAGATGGATGGGGCGGGTGCCGGCCCCCGCGCGGTAGACCGCGATGCCCAGGCTGGCATGGACCTGCACCGAGCGTCCGGCAAGCTGCATGGGGGCGGCGATATCGGCCAGGATCCGCCGGGCCAGGGTTTCGCCCTGTACCGGGTCCGCGTCGTTCCGGACGATCACGACGAACTCGTCTCCCGACAGCCGCGCGACCAGTTCGGCCTGGGGTAGGCCGGCCTTCAGGCGTCGCGCCATTTCCTTCAGCAGCAGGTCGCCCTGATCGTGCCCCAGCGTGTCGTTGACCTGCTTGAAGCCGTCCAGGTCGAGGAACAGGACCTCCAGCGCGCCACCGCGCCGATCGGTCAGCGCCATGGCCCGGGGCAGGCGTTCCTGCACCGCGCGGCGGTTGGGCAGACCGGTCAGCGTGTCGCGGCGGGCTTCGAGCCGGGTGGCCTGTTCGCGCGTGCGCCGTTCCGTGATGTCATGCACGATGCTGTGGAATCCCACGATCCTGTCCTCGATGCGGTCGGGGATCAGCGTGACCGCGCCGTAATGGACGGTGCCGTCGGGGAAGGTGAGCGGCATCTCGAACGAGACCCGCTGGCCGCGGCGAGCGGCCCGCTTCACATGCCGTTCGATCTCGCCGGCCTTCTCGGGACCGAAGGTCTCGGCCAGGGAATGGCCGACGATGCTGCGGGACGTCTTGCCCACGGCGACTCGATACGCCTCGTTGACGAAGCGGTAGCGAAGATCGAGGTCGAGATACCCGATCATGGCCGGCAGGTGATCCGTCAGGGTCTGCAATTGTGCGTGCGCATGGCTCAGTTCGCGGGTGCGTTGTTCGACCTGTTTCTCCAGCGCGGCCATTCCCGCCGCGAGCGAGGATTCGGTGGTCGTGCGCACGCGCAGGGCGGCCTCGCGCCGGGTGATCTCGCGGCTGGCCAATTGCGCCGCATCGTTCAGCAGGTCGATCTGGTTGGCGCTCAATTGCCGCGGCACCGTATCCAGCACGCACAGGCTGCCCAGGGCCAGGCCGTCGATGCTGCGCAGGGGGATGCCGGCATAGAAGCGCACGCCCGTCGCGCCGCTGACCAGGGGGTTGTCGAAGAAGCGCTCGTCCCGGGCCGCATCGGGCACGAGCAGGAGCCCGTTGCCCAGGATGCAATGGGCGCAGAAGGCGTATTCGCGCGGAGTCTCGGAGATCTCTGTCCCCACCCGGGATTTGAACCACTGGCGCTCCCGGTCGATCAGGGATACCAGCGCGATCGGCGCGCCGATCGCGTTCGCGGTGATCCGCGTGATCAGGTCGAAGGCCGGTTCGGGAGGCGTGTCGAGCAGGTCGAGGGCCTGCAGCAGCGACAACCGTTGTTCTTCATCGGGAGCGAGCGGGGCGACTTGCATGGCGTGAACGTGCTGACGTCGACGCGACAAGGATAGAGCATGTCGGCCCGGCCGGGCTGCTTCCGGCGATACCGGTCCGGTGGCTATCCGCCGGCGCCGTGCTCGGCCACGATGCGCACCACCACTTCGCCCCTGCCGGTGCGCCTGGCGTGATCCAGGCCTTCGTTGGCCAGCGCGTCGGCGCGTTCGTTGCCGCGGTGTCCGCTGTGCCCGCGCACCCACCGGAAGGTCGCGCGGTGCCGGTCCGCCTCGGCGATCAGCGTCTTCCACAGCTCGACGTTCTTGACGTCTTTCCAGTTCTTGCGCACCCAGCCGTGGCGCCATTGCGTCATGCCGTTCACGACGTACTGCGAGTCGGTGTAGACGACGACCTCGCAGGCTTGCGGCAGCCAGCGCAGCGCCTCGATGGCGGCGGTCAGTTCCATGCGGTTGTTGGTGGTGTCCGGCGAACCGCCGAAGACTTCCACGGTGGCCTCGGTGGTGCGGATCCACGCGCCCCAGCCCCCGGGGCCGCCGGGGTTGCCGCGGCAGGCGCCGTCGCAATAGACGATGGCGCCGCCGGCGGGCGGGGTCTCGTCGCCCGTGGGCTGCGGTTGCGCGGCGGCCGGCTGCGCGGGTGCGTCGGCATCCAGCCAGCGCTGGAAGGGGGCCGCGTCGGCGCCTTCCTTGACGTACCACTTCTTCTGCGCCGGCGACCATCTGGCCCCGAGCGCCTTGGCTTCGTCTTTCTCGGCAAAGGGCACTTTCAGCCAGACAACCATGGAGTCACCAATTCGATGCAAGGGGCGAGACCTTAATCGGCCCGGCGAGCCGTTGTCAAGGCGGCGGGCCGGGAACAGGGCTTGCTCATTTCGTGGGCGGGGAACCTCGAAGCCTGCTGTGATGCGGGTCGGTTCGCCCTGTTTCGGGGCTGTCCCCAGCGTTGTCCACAGGATGCGGGGATAACTGGTTACACCTCGTCCGGCCGCGCGGCCGCCCCGGCCCGGGGGGCGCGATAGAGCGCGCGCGGCGCGGCCAGGTGCAGCGTCAGGCCACGCAGGGCGTTGAACGCGAGGAAGGACAGCCATAGCCCATGGTTGCCCAGGAGCGGCAGCAGGCCGAGCGACAGCGCCAGGAATGCCGCGCCGCAGATCAGCATGGCCCGCATCAGCACGCGGGTCTGGGTGGCGCCGATGAAGATGCCGTCGTACAGATAGGCGGCGACCGAAGCGATGGGCGCCAACGCCAGCCAGGGCAGGAAGCGGCCCGCGGTTTCGCGCAGCGCCGCCTGGTCGGTCAGCAGGCTCACGATCCATGGGCCCACGGCCAGGTAGGCCAGGGCATAGGCCAGCGCGCCGCCGAAGGCCCAGCCCATGCACAGCCGCACGGCGCGCCGCAGGCCGGGGCGGTCGCCGGCGCCCACGGCGGATCCCACCAGCGCCTCGGCCGCATGGGCGAAGCCATCGAGGCCGAAGGCCATGAAGCTCAGGAAGTTCAGCAGCAGCGCATTGGCGGCCAGGACCATGTCGCCCTGGGTGGCGCCCAGGTGGGCGAACCATCCCATGCTGGCCAGCAGGCAGGCCGTGCGCACGAAGATGTGGGCATTGATGCCGACCAGGCGCCGCATCGCGGCGGCGTCGCGCAACACCGCCAGGCGCAGCCGCGGCCAGGCGGCGCGATGCGAGCGCCAGAGCAGGATGCCGCCCGCCAGCGCGCCGGCGCCGTCGGCCACCGCGGTCGCGGCGCCTATGCCGGCCACGCCCAGGCCGAAGCCGTGCACGAACAGCAGCACGGCGCCCAGGTTGGCCACGTTGATCAGGATTTGCAGGGCCAGCGCCAGCCGGACGCGCTGGCATCCCAGCAGCCAGCCCAGCACGACGTAGTTGACCAGGGCCAGCGGGGCGGCCCAGATCCGGCCCGAGCAGTACGCCATGGCCTGGCGCGTGGCCTCGGCGCTGCCGCCCAGCAGGTCCAGCACCAGCGCGATCAGCGGCCGCTGCAGCACGAGAAGCACGAGACCGATGGCCAGCGCGAGGGCCAGGGCCCGGACCACGCTGGCGGCCAGCGCCTGCTCGTCGCCCTTGCCCCAGGCCTGGGCGACGAGCCCCGTCGTGCCCATGCGCAGGAAGCCGAAGCCCCAGAAAAGAAAACTGAAGAGCAGGCCGCCCAGTGCCACGCCCGCCAGATATTCGGGGCCGGGCAGATGGCCCGCCACCGCGGTATCCACCGCCGACATCAGGGGCTGGGTCAGGTTGGCGAGCACGATGGGCAGGGCCATCGCAAGAACGCGCCGGTGGGTGAGGGGGGAGGAGTTGGCTGACACGGGTCGTCCATGGAATGGCCCGAACCGGGCTGCCCAAATGAAAACGGACGCCAGGGGCGTCCGTTTTCATTTGAATCTTGGCTCCCCGAACTGGGTTCGAACCAGTGACCTGCGGATTAACAGTCCGTCGCTCTACCGACTGAGCTATCGGGGAATCGAGCCAATAACTATAGCAGAAAAATGACTGTCGTCAAAGAAAGGCGCAAGGGGCGCGGTAAACTCGCCGCATGAGTTCTCTCTTCACGCTCGAGGCGCCTTGCAGCTACCGCGAGGAGGTTCGCAAGAGCCGGTTCGTCGCCCATGCGGCACCCGTGGCCGGCGCCGACGAGGCGCTGGCGTTCTTCGCGCGGCATGCCGATCCGACGGCCACCCATAATTGCTGGGCCTATCGCATCGGCGCCACGTATCGCTTCAACGACGACGGCGAACCGGGCGGGACGGCCGGCCGTCCCATCCTGCAAGCCATAGACGGGCAGTCCTGCGACCGGGTGGCGGTGCTGGTGGTGCGCTGGTTCGGCGGCACGCTGCTGGGCGCGGGCGGCCTGGTGCGCGCCTATGGCGGCTGCGCGGCCAATTGCCTGCGGCTGGGGCGGCGGGTGCCGCTCCTGGACCTGGCCGAAGCCGAAGTCGCCTGCACCTTCGCCGAGCTGCCCCTGTTCAAGGCGCGGTTGAAGGAGCATGGCGCCGAGGTGATCCAGGAACGATTCGATGAACAGGGGGCGACGCTGGCCTTGAGCGTGCCGCGCCCCAGCCTGGAGGCGCTGCGCACGGTGTTGTCCGACCTGAGCCGGGGGCGCGCCGTCCTGGCCGTGCGGGACGAGCCCTGAGCAGGCCCTAGAGTCCGGCCAGGCGGCACGCGCGCTGGGTCAGGATGCCTTCGGGCGAGGCCAGGTCGTTCAGGACGGTGAAATGGTTGCGATCGGGCAGCCGCAGCAATTCGCCGGGCAGGCCCGTGCGGGCGGCGGCGAAGGTGTCCGATTGGCGCTGGAGTTCGGGCAGTTCGGCGGCGCCGTAGGCCAGCACAAGTTCGCGCTGGCTGAGCGGGCGGAGCAGCGGGCTGAGCCGCCGCACATCGGGCGGACACAGGCGCAGCTTGTCGTTCAGGTAGCCGAGGCGGATGGGTTCGAGGTCATAGATGCCGCTGATGGCCAGTCCGCCACGGACTCCGGGCTCATCGAGCACCATGGCGGCCAGATGGGCGCCGGCGGACCAGCCGCTGACGATCATCCGTTCGGGATCCGTGCCCCATTGCGGGGCTTGCCGCCCCAGCCATCCCAGGGCGGCGCGGATTTCGCCGACGATGCCGTCCAGGGATTGTTCGGGGGCCGGGGTGTAGCTCACCAGCGCGACATGGAGCCCATGGGCCAGCGGGCCGGCCGCCAGGAAACTGAAGTTCTCTTTCGCGCGGGATTGCCAATAGTCGCCATGGATGAAGACCATGAGCGGGCCTGGCCGCACGGCGGGAAAGTAATCGATGCGGTTGCGGGGCGCGGGGCCGTAGCGCAGGTCCAGGTATTGGGGATGGGCGGCCCGCAGCTTGGCGCTGCGTTCATCGAATTCCGCCATCAGCACCGCGCTGTTGAGCACGGCGGCCGAGTTGTTGTAGGAAGCGTCCAGCGCTTCCCGGGTCATTCCGTTGTACAACGCAGTCATGCGGCAGTTCCGGTCCGGGCGCGGGGCAGGGCGATCATGGGCACGAGTTGCAACCAAAAGTGTCCGAAATAGAAGAATTCATCCTTTCTCGTCCAATTGCAAGACCCGTGCCGGCCTTCCCGGAACAGATCGCTGCATCAATGATGATGGCCGCCCGCGCCATGGCCTGTGGTGCCGGCGCCGGCCGCCTCGACCCTGAAGTCCACCTTCACCTCGCCGGCTTTCTCGAAGACCAGGGTGGCGGGGAAACTGGCGCCTTCCTTCAGGGGCGCCTTCAGGCGCATGAACATGATGTGGTAGCCGCCGGGCTTGAGCTCGACGGTCTGGCCCGCGGGCAGGGCGATGCCGTCGACCTGGCGCATGCGCATGATGTTGCCGTCCATCTGCATGGTGTGCAGCTCGGCGGTGGCCGAGACATCGGCGCGGACGGCGACCAGCTTGTCGTCGGCGCCGTTGTTGGTCAGCTTGACGAACCCGCCCCCGGCGGGCTGGCCCGTGACGGTGGCCCGGCTCCAGGGGTGGTCGATCTGGATGGCGCCGGCCGTATGGCCCTGGGCGACGGCCTGGCCGGCGGCCAGGAGGGAAAACAACAGTGACAGGGTGAGCGTTCGGATCTGCATGAGGGTCTCGTCTGGAATCGTGGCCGGCAATGCCTGCCGGCGTGGCGCATCGAATGGAGCGTGGACTCAGGCCGGCGGTGCGCGGGACGAGAAATGCAGATGGGACGGGGCGGGCGGGGACAGCATGGCCCGGATGGGCCGGTAGGCGGGGCCGAGGTCGCGCGCGAGCGCGATCTTCGCTTCGGCCGTGGGTGGGGGCAGGGCGGCATGCGAGCCGGCCAGGCAAAGCGGGCATTGCAGCGCGGCCAGCGCGTGCGAGCCGCCGTCGCGCGGATCCAGGGGCGCGGGTGCGTTGCCCCGCGCGGTGCACAGCACGGACAGCCATGGTGGCGGGCTGGCCGACGCGTGCGCCATGGGCAGGGCCGCGTGCCAGAGCACGCACAGCAGTGCCAGCCAGACGAAGCGTGGGGAAGCGTGAACGGCCATGGGCCGGATGATACCCCAGTCCCGCCGGGAGCCCGCCCGGGTTATTCGGGCTTGATGCCCGCCTTGCGCGCCACGTCGCCGAACAACTGCACCTCGCGTTCGATGCGGGCCTTCATCTGGGGCGGGGTCTCCCGCATCGGTTCGAATCCCGCGGCCCGCAGTCTGCCGGCGTACTCGGTATTGGCCACGACCTTGCCGACCGCCTCGGCCAGCCGGGCGCGGACGGCCGGCTCGACCTCCATCGGCAGCATGATGCCGAACCAGATGCTCATGATGACCTCGGGATAGCGCTCGGCCGCGGCCGGGACCTCGGGCAGCGCGGGCAGGCGCCGGGGCTCCATGACGGTCAGCGGCAGCAGCCGGTTGCCGCGTATGTATTCGGCCGACGGCGCGTAGGTGGCCGAGGCCAGGTTGATCTGCCCGCCGACGGCGTCGGCCACCACCGCGGCCGCCCCTTTGTAGGGCACGTGCACCAGATCGATGCCCGCGGCGGACTTCAGCAGTTCCACGGCGAAGTGTTGCGGCGTGCCGTTGCCCGAGCTGCCATAGGTCAGCTTTCCCGGATTGGACTTGGCGTACTTGACGAGCTCGTCCAGGGTCTTGACCGGCGCCTGGGGATGGGCAAGCAGCAGCAGGGGCGTACCGCCGATCAGGCCGATGGGGTCCAGGTCCCGCGCGATGTCGAACGGCAGGTCCTTCTGCATGGACGGCGCGATCGTGCGCGCGCTGTCGGCGAACAGGATCGTGTAGCCGTCGGCGGGACCCTTGGCCACCATGTTGGAGCCGATCACGCCGCCCGCGCCGGGGCGATTCTCGACCACTACCTGCTGGCCGAGTTCGGCCGACAGATAGGGGGCGATGAGCCGGGCGACGATGTCGGTGCCGCCGCCGGGGCCGAAGGGGACGACGAAGCGGATGGGGCGGGACGGGAACGTGTCGGCCCGGGCGGGCGCCGCGGCCGCGCAGGCCAGGCCGGCCAGCGCGGCCGACAGCAAGGCGCGTCTCTGCATGGTGTCTTCTCCGGTGGTGCGGGCGCGATGCGTGCTCGCCGCCTCGTCGTGGGAATGACCGCGGTCCCGGCATGCCGCGAAAACGGACGCCGGATCGGCCGTGCTGCGGCAAATTACCGGACGGCCTGGCGTTGATCAAGATTGAATGTTGAATGAAGTTTCGGGCGCAGATCGCGGCGGCCGAGGCAATGGCGAAGGCGGGCCCGGAATGAAAAACGGACGCCAGAGGCGTCCGTTTTTCATTTTCAATCTTGGCTCCCCGAACTGGGTTCGAACCAGTGACCTGCGGATTAACAGTCCGTCGCTCTACCGACTGAGCTATCGGGGAATCGAGCCCATGACTATAGCACGCCCAAACGCTAAAGCGCAACCAGGGCACAGCGGATCCGGCTCCGCCGGTGCCGCCCCCTGGGGGGCGCCCGAAGCGCGTAGGGGGCTACTTCTAGGGCGCTATTTCAGCACAGCGGCGATGCCGTCGGCCACGGCATCGATGTTGCGGCTGTTGAGCGCGGCCACGCAGATGCGGCCGGTCGAGACGGCATAGATGCCGTGCTCTTCGCGCAGGCGGTCCACCTGGGCCGCGGTCAGGCCCGAGTACGAGAACATGCCGCGCTGCTGCATCACGAAGCCGAAGTCGCGGGCCACGCCGCGCTCCTTCAGCTTGGCCACCAGGGCGGTGCGCATGGCGCGGATGCGTTCGCGCATTTCGCCCAGCTCGGTTTCCCACTCGGCGCGCAGCTCGGGCGAGGTCAGCACCTGGGCGACCACCGTGCCGCCGTGGGTGGGCGGGTTGGAGTAGTTGGTGCGGATCACGCGCTTGAGCTGGCTCAGCACGCGGCCGCTTTCGTCCTTGTCGGCGGCGACCAGGGACAGGGCGCCCACGCGTTCGCCGTAGAGCGAGAAGGACTTGGAGAAAGACGAACTGATCAGGAAGGTCAGGCCGGCGTCGGCGAACTGGCGCACGGCCGTGGCGTCGGCGTCGATGCCGTCGCCGAAACCCTGGTAGGCGATGTCCAGGAAGGGGATGAGCTGGCGCGCCTTGACCACCTCGACCACCTTGGTCCACTGGTCGGCGGTCAGGTCCACGCCGGTGGGGTTGTGGCAGCAGGCATGCAGCACGACCACGGTGCCGGCGGGATAGTTTTCCAGCGCCGCGATCATGCCGGCGAAGTTCACCCCTTGCGTGGCCGCATCGTAATAGGGGTAGTTGACGACTTCGAAGCCGGCGTATTCGAACAGCGCACGGTGGTTTTCCCAGCTCGGGTCGCTGATGGCGACCTTGGCCTGGGGAACCAGCCGTTTCAGGAAGTCGGCGCCAATCTTGAGCGCGCCCGTGCCGCCCAGGCTCTGGGCCGTCAGGACGCGGCCCGCGGCGATCAGCGGCGAACCGGCGCCCAGCAGCAGTTCCTGCACCGCGCGGTTATAGCCCGGCAGCCCTTCGATGGGCAGGTAGCCGCGCGCGGCGGCGGCGTCGATACGTGCCTGCTCGGCCTTGCGGACCGCTTTCAGGAGAGGGATCCGGCCTTCGTCGTTGTAGTACACGCCCACGCCGAGATTGACCTTGTTGCTGCGGGTATCGGCGTTGAATTGTTCGGTAAGGCCCAGAATGGGGTCGCGAGGGGCCAGTTCTACGGCGGCGAAGAGCGAAGTCATGAAAAGCGTCCGTTAAGCGCGCAGGGTTGAAGGAAGAAGGGGGGCAGGGGATAATGGCAGGTTGGTTTTTACAATGCGAAATCCATCGGGGGCCTGGAACTCTGGGACCCTTTTGCTGCCGAAGTTTTCCTGATGAAACAAGAGTCTAGCATGCAGACTACGCCTTCCGAAGGGGGCCAACCCGGGGACCAGCCCGGGGTCCCGCCCGGCGTTCAAGACGGTGCCGGCCCGGTGGCGGCAGCGGCCGGCGTGCCGGGCTTCGAGCCCCGTTTCGTCTCGTACGATGGCAGTCCCTTCCAGCTCTACCAGCCTTATCCGCCCGCCGGGGACCAGCCGGCGGCCATCGGGCTGTTGTGCGAAGGCATCGAAGACGGCCTGCTGTACCAGACCCTGCTGGGCGTGACCGGCTCGGGCAAGACCTACACCATGGCCAACGTGATCGCCCGCATGGGCCGTCCGGCCATCGTGCTGGCGCCCAACAAGACGCTGGCCGCCCAGCTCTACGCCGAGATGCGGGAGTTCTTCCCGCGCAACGCCGTCGAGTACTTCGTCTCGTACTACGACTACTACCAGCCCGAAGCCTACGTGCCGACGCGCGATCTCTTCATCGAGAAGGATTCGTCCATCAACGAGCACATCGAGCAGATGCGCCTGTCGGCCACCAAGAGCCTGCTCGAACGCCGCGACACCATCATCGTGGCCAGTGTCTCGTGCATCTACGGTATCGGCAACCCCGACGACTATCACGACATGGTGATGATGCTGCGCACCGGCGACCGCGTGGGGCAGCGCGACGTCATCGCCCGCCTGGTGGCCATGCAGTACACGCGCAACGACACGGAGTTCATGCGCGGCACGTTCCGGGTCCGGGGCGAACAGATCGATGTCTTTCCGGCCGAGCATGCCGAACTGGCCTTGCGCATCACGTTGTTCGACGACGAGGTCGAGACGCTGGAGCTGTTCGATCCGCTGACCGGCAAGGTGCGGCAGAAAATCCTGCGGTTCGCGGTCTACCCGGGATCGCACTACGTGACGCCGCGCGCCACCGTGCTGCGCGCGATCGACACCATCAAGGAAGAACTGCGCGAGCGCTCCCGGCATTTCGTCGACAACGGCCAGCTGGTCGAGGCCCAGCGCCTGGAGCAGCGCACCCGCTTCGACCTCGAGATGTTGCAGGAGCTCGGGTTCTGCAAGGGGATCGAGAACTACTCGCGCCACCTGTCCGGCGCCAAGCCGGGCGATCCGCCGCCGACGCTGGTGGACTACCTGCCGCACGACGCCCTGATGATCATCGACGAAAGCCACGTCACGGTGGGGCAGGTCGGCGCCATGTACAAGGGCGACCGTTCGCGCAAGGAAACCCTGGTGAGCTACGGTTTCCGCCTGCCGTCCGCGCTGGACAACCGGCCGCTCAAGTTCGAGGAATTCGAGTCCAAGATGCGTCAGACCATTTTCGTGTCGGCCACCCCGGCGGACTACGAGAAGACGCATGCCGATGCTGTGGTCGAGCAGGTGGTGCGGCCGACCGGCCTGGTCGATCCGGTGGTGGAGATCCGGCCGGCGCTGAACCAGGTGGACGACGTGCTGGGCGAGATCCACGAGCGGGTGGCGCGCAACGACCGCGTGCTGATCACCACGCTGACCAAGCGCATGGCCGAGGACCTGACGGATTTCCTGAGCGACCACGGCGTGAAAGTGCGCTACCTGCATTCGGACATCGACACGGTCGAGCGCGTGGAAATCCTGCGCGACCTGCGCCTGGGCACCTTCGACGTGCTGGTCGGCATCAACCTGCTGCGGGAAGGACTGGACATCCCCGAAGTGTCGCTGGTGGCCATCCTGGACGCGGACAAGGAAGGGTTCCTGCGCTCCGAGCGCAGCCTGATCCAGACCATCGGGCGGGCGGCGCGCAACCTGAACGGCAAGGCCATCCTCTATGCGGACAGGATGACCGACTCGATGCGGCGCGCGCTGGACGAAACGACCCGCCGCCGCGAGAAACAGTTGCGCTTCAACGAGGAACGCGGCATCGTCCCGCAAGGGGTCAAGAAGGAAGTGCGCGACCTGATCGACGGTGTCTACGCGCCTTCGGACGGACTGGACGGCGGCGAGTCGCTCGAGGCCGCCCGTTTCGAGGCCATGGGCGAGAAGCAGATCGCCAAGGAGATCAAGAAGCTGGAGAAGGCCATGCTGGAGTACGCGCGCAACCTGGAGTTCGAGAAGGCGGCGCGGGCCCGCGACCAACTGCTGGCGCTCAAGCAGAAAGTGTTCGGTGCCGGCGGGCAGCAGGCCGACGAGGATGCCCTGAACGCGGCGGGGTCGCCGTCGCGGTGAGCAGGCCCGCCGCCGGGGCGGAAAACTTGTGCATCGCGAGATAGTTGCGCACTCAAATGGTGCGGGCCGGGGGCCCGCCAGCGATCCGCCGATGGCACCGTTCTTGCGCACCGTATATTCCGATGGTGCCCATTCTCTAAAGGGTGGAAGATAACGCGATGATTCTAAAGAGATTTTTATAGCACCGCATTTTCATGTGCTTATAAAAAAAGCTTGAACTATCCGGGGTTTTCCCGCACACTTCTGGACATGATGACCAAGGTACTATTTGTGTGCATGGGCAACATCTGCCGCTCGCCGAGCGCAGAGGGCGTGTTTCGCCGCTTGGTGAAGGACGCCGGTCTTTCCGACGTTGTCCGTATAGAATCGGCCGGGACGCACGCCTTTCATATTGGCGAGCCGCCCGATGCCCGTATGCAGGCTGCCGCCCGCAAGCGTGGCTATGATATTAGCGAAATCCGCGCGCGTCAGATCCGCGTGGACGACTTCCGCGAATTCGACATGATCCTGGCAATGGACTGGGACAACCTGTCGTTGCTGCAACAGCAGGCGCCCAAGCAATACCAGCACAAGCTGATGTTGCTGATGCGCTTCGCCAACGAATACGAGGAAGCCACCGTGCCCGATCCGTACTACGGAGGGCCGGAAGGTTTCGCCAAGGTGCTCGACTACATCGAGGACGCCTGCCAGGGGCTGCTGGAGGTCGTGCGCAAGCGCGCTACCCAATACCAGGCGGCCTGACCGGTCGTTTCACGTTGTTCCCATTGCAGGCCCGGATCGCGTCCGGGCCTTGTTTTGCCGGCGGCGCCCCCGCCGCGGGGCGCCCGGTGGGCGCTTCCTGGCTCCCTGTTCTGCATCGCAACATTCCCCCCTCCGTAGTTTCCCGAACGAATCCCTAGAAAAACATTCGGGAATTGGCTATACTTGAGTAAATCGTTAAGGATTTGCTCCGGCCGGTTCATCTCAGGGGTTTCGAATGCGACTCACCACGAAAGGACGCTTTGCCGTCACTGCCATGATCGATCTGGCGCTGCGCCAGCACAGCGGGCCGGTCACCCTGTCCGCCATCAGCCAGCGCCAGAATATTTCGCTGTCCTATCTGGAACAACTGTTCGGCAAGCTGCGCCGGCACGAGCTGGTCGACAGCATGCGCGGCCCGGGCGGCGGGTATTCGCTGGCCAAGCTGGCCCGGCACGTTACCGTGGCCGACATCATCTTCGCCGTGGACGAGCCGCTGGACGCCACCGATTGCGGCGGCAAGCAGGATTGCACCCGCGGCAACGACGGCAAGGCAGGCAAGTGCATGACGCACGAGCTGTGGTCCACGCTCAACCGCAAGATGGTCGAGTACCTGGATTCGGTGTCCCTGCAGGACTTGGTCGACCAGCAGCGCATGCGCGAGTTGCAGGAAGCCAACGCCGCCAAGTCGGTACTGGTGGACCGCCGCTCGGGCGCTCCCGAATCCACCGCGACGGCCTGAGCGCCGGCGCAGAACACAAAGGTTGGATGTCATGATCAAAACGCCGGTTTATCTCGATTATTCGGCGACCACGCCGGTGGACCCGCGGGTGGTCGACGCCATGGTTCCCTGGCTGTACGAACAGTTCGGCAACCCGGCCTCGCGCAGCCACGCCTACGGCTGGGATGCCGAGCGGGCCGTCGAAACCGCCCGCGAACAAGTGGCCGATCTGGTCAACGCCGATCCGCGCGAGATCGTCTGGACCTCGGGCGCCACCGAGTCCGACAATCTGGCGATCAAGGGCGCGGCGCATTTCTACGCCGAGCGCGGCAAGCACATCATCACGGTCAAGACCGAGCACAAGGCGGTGCTGGACACCTGCCGCGAGCTGGAGCGGGAAGGCTTCGAGGTCACCTACCTCGACGTGCAGGAGAACGGCCTGCTCGACCTGGACGTATTCAAGGCGGCGATCCGTCCCGATACCATCCTGGCCTCGGTCATGTATGTCAACAACGAGATCGGCGTCATCCAGGACATCGAGAAACTGGGCGGGATCTGCCGCGAGAAAGGCGTGATCTTCCACGTCGACGCGGCCCAGGCCACCGGCAAGGTCGTCATCGACCTGGCCACGCTCAAGGTCGACCTGATGTCCTTCTGCGCGCACAAGATGTGCGGCCCCAAGGGCATCGGCGCCTTGTACGTGCGGCGCAAGCCCCGCGTGCGGATCGAGGCGCAGATGCACGGCGGCGGCCACGAGCGCGGCATGCGCTCGGGCACGCTGGCCACGCACCAGATCGTCGGCATGGGCGAAGCCTTCCGCCTCGCCAAGGAAGAGATGGCGACCGAGAACGAGCGCGTGCGCATGCTGCGCGACCGCCTGTGGGCGGGCCTCTCCAACCTCGAAGAGGTCTACCTGAACGGCGACATGGAGCAGCGCATTCCGCACAACCTGAATGTCAGCTTCAACTATGTCGAGGGCGAGTCCCTGATCATGGCGGTGAAGGAACTGGCGGTGTCCAGCGGTTCGGCCTGCACCTCGGCCAGCCTGGAACCTTCGTACGTGCTGCGCGCCCTGGGCCGCAGCGACGAGCTGGCGCACAGCTCCATCCGTTTCACCCTCGGCCGTTTCACGACGGAAGAGGAAATCGACTTCACTGTCCAGCTGATACGCGGCAAGGTCGACAAGCTGCGCGAAATGTCCCCGTTGTGGGAAATGGTCAAGGACGGCATCGACATCAACACGGTGCAGTGGGCTGCACACTGAACCAGGAGAGAAAACATGGCCTATAGCGAAAAAGTCATCGATCACTACGAGAACCCCCGCAACGTCGGTTCCTTCGAAAAGGGCGACGATTCCGTGGGAACCGGCATGGTGGGCGCGCCCGCCTGTGGCGACGTCATGAAGCTGCAGATCAAGGTCAACGAGGAGGGCGTCATCGAGGACGCGCGCTTCAAGACCTACGGCTGCGGCTCGGCCATCGCGTCCAGCTCGCTCGTGACCGAATGGGTCAAGGGCAAGACCCTGGACCAGGCGCTCGATATCCGCAACACGCATATCGCCCAGGAACTGGCGCTGCCCCCGGTCAAGATCCACTGCTCGATCCTGGCCGAGGACGCCATCAAGGCGGCCGTGAACGATTATCGTGCCAAGCACGGAAACAGCTAAGAGGAAGCCATGTCGGTAACGTTGACCGAACGCGCCGCACGCCACGTCAGCCGCTACCTCCAGAAACGGGGGAAGGGCATAGGCCTGCGGCTGGGCGTGCGCACCACCGGGTGCTCGGGCCTGGCCTACAAGCTCGAGTATGTGGACGAGGCCCTGACGGAAGACCAGGTCTTCGAGAGCCAGGGCGTGAAGGTGTTCGTCGATCCCAAGAGCCTGCCGTACCTGGCGGGCACCGAGCTCGACTATGCGCGCGAGGGGCTCAACGAGGGCTTCAGGTTCAACAATCCGAACGAAAAGGCATCCTGCGGCTGCGGTGAGTCTTTCACCGTCTGATGCAGCGCGATCCCGATCATTTCGAGCTGATGGGCCTCGCGCCCGGTTTCGCCATCGACCGCGATGCGCTGGACCGGGCCTGGCGCGAGGTCCAGGCGCGGGTCCACCCGGACCGCCATGCGGCGGGTTCGGCCCAGGAGCGGCGCGTGGCCATGCAGTGGGCCTCGCGCGCGAACGAGGCCTACCGGGTGCTGCGCGCGCCGCTGTCCCGCGCCCGCTACCTGTGCGAGCGCGCGGGCGTCGACCTGCAGGTCGAGACGAATACGGCCATGACCCCGGCTTTCCTGATGCAGCAGATGGAATGGCGGGAAGCGCTGGACGATGCCCGCTCGGCCAGGGACCCGGCCGCGCTGGAAGCGCTGGTGGGCGAACTGGCCGCCGCGCGGCGGAGCATGACGGCCGAGGTGGGCCGGCTGCTGGACGAGAAGCACGACTATGCCACTGCCGCCGCGCGCGTGCGGGAGTGGATGTTCATTGAAAAATTCTCCGAAGAGATCGACCTGGCCGTCGACGCTCTGGCGGAACAAGACTGAGAACAACAGGAACGCATGGCGCTTTTGCAGATAGCCGAACCCGGCATGTCCGAAGCCCCCCACCAGCGTCGTCTGGCGGTGGGCATCGATCTGGGCACGACCAACTCGCTGGTGGCCGCGGTGCGCAGCGGCGCCGCCGAGGTCCTGCGCGACGAAGATGGCCATGCGCTGCTGCCCTCGGCCGTGCGCTACCTGCCGGGCGGCGACGTCCAGATCGGACGCAGGGCGCTGGCGGTGCAGGCGCAGGATCCCCACAACACCCTGGTGTCGGTCAAGCGCTTCATGGGCCGCGGGCTCGCCGACGCCGAGCGGCTCCATGTTCCCTACGAGTTCGTCGATGCCCCGGGCATGGTGCGCATCCGCACCGTGCAGGGTGACAAGAGTCCGGTCGAGGTCTCGGCGCAGATCCTGGCCAAGCTGCGCCAATTGGCCGAGGATGTCCTGGGCGACGACCTGGTCGGCGCGGTGATCACGGTGCCGGCGTATTTCGACGACGCCCAGCGGCAGGCGACCAAGGACGCTGCCCGGCTGGCCGGGCTGAACGTGCTGCGGCTGCTGAACGAACCGACGGCGGCGGCGATCGCCTACGGCCTGGACAATGCGGCCGAGGGCATCTATGCGGTCTATGACCTGGGCGGCGGCACGTTCGACATTTCCATCCTGCGCCTGGCCAAGGGCGTGTTCGAAGTCATCGCCACGGGCGGCGACACCGCGCTGGGCGGCGACGATTTCGACGCCGCCATCGTGGCCTGGGCGGCGAACGACCGCAAGCTCTCGGGATTGGGCCCGGAAGACCAGCGCGCCTTGCTGGTGGCGGCGCGCCAGGCGCGCGAGGCCCTGACCGACGCGGAGCAGGCCGAGCTGGCCGCGACGCTGTCCGGCGGACGCACGCTGGCGCTCGCGCTGACGCGGGAGCATTTCGAGACCCTGGCGCGTCCGCTGGTGGCCCGCACGCTGTCGAGCGCCCGCCGGGCGCTGCGCGACGCCAGCCTGGCGGCGGACGAAGTCAAGGGCGTGGTCATGGTGGGCGGCGCGACGCGCATGCCCATCGTCCGGCACATGGTGGCGGGCCTGTTCGGCTCCGAGCCGTTGACCAACCTCGATCCGGACCAGGTCGTGGCGCTGGGTGCGGCCATGCAGGCCAATCTCCTGGCTGGCAACCGCACGGCCGACGACGAGTGGCTGCTGCTGGACGTGATCCCGTTGTCGCTGGGCCTGGAAACCATGGGCGGGCTGGTCGAGCGGGTGATCGCGCGCAACAGCACCATCCCGGTGGCTCGCGCCCAGGACTTCACGACCTTCAAGGACGGCCAGACGGCCATGGCCATCCACGTGGTCCAGGGCGAACGCGAACTGGTGTCCGATTGCCGTTCGCTCGCCCGCTTCGAACTGCGGGGCATTCCGCCCATGGTGGCCGGCGCCGCCCGCATCCGCGTGACCTTCCAGGTCGACGCCGACGGCCTGCTGAGCGTGACGGCGCGCGAGCAGAGCTCGGGCGTGGAAGCCTCGATCTCGGTCAAGCCTTCGTACGGACTATCGGACGAGGAAGTGGCGGCCATGCTGGCGGACGGCATGCACAGCGCCGACGTGGACATGCAGTTGCGCGCGCTGCGCGAGCAGCAGGTCGAGGCCCGGCGCCTGGTCGAGTCGGTCGAGGCGGCGCTGCAGGCCGACGCCGACCTGCTGGACCCGAACGAACTGGCCGCGATCCGGACCCAGCTCGCGCGTACCGCCGGCGTGGCGGCCAGCGACGACGGCGATGCGGTGCGGGCCGAGGTCGAGGCGCTGGCGCATGCGACCGAGGACTTCGCCGCGCGCCGGATGGATCGCAGCATACGCCAGGCGCTGTCGGGGCGCCGCGTCGACGAAATCGTGTAAGGAAGCGCAAGGCGCTTCTGTTCGCATCACTATCAGGTTGCCATCATGCCCAAACTCACGGTGCTTCCGCACGCCGAACTCTGCCCGGAAGGCGCTGTCATCGAGAACGCGCCTGCGGGCGTGTCTATCTGCCGGGTGCTGCTCGACAATCACATCGAGATCGAGCATGCCTGCGAACTGTCGTGCGCCTGCACGACCTGCCATGTCGTCGTGCGCGAGGGGTTTTCCTCGCTCGAGTCGGCCAGCGACAACGAAGAAGACCTGCTGGACAAGGCCTGGGGGCTGACCTCATCGTCGCGCCTGTCCTGCCAGGCGGTGATCGAGGATACCGACCTGACGATCGAGATCCCCAAGTACACCATCAACCACGCCGCCGAGAATCACTGACGGACGCCGGTACGGGCGAGGAGAATTCCGATGAAGTGGACAGACATCTACGAACTCGCCTCGGCCCTGGCCGACGCCCACCCAGGCGTGGATCCCGCGCAGGTGCGTTTTACCGACCTGCACAATTGGGTGCTGGAACTTCCGGGCTTCGACGATGATCCGAAACGTTCCGGGGAGAAAATTCTCGAAGCCATACAGATGGCGTGGATAGCCGAGATCTAGGGCCTGTTGGCACCAGGCCCGGCCGCGGGTCCTGGTGTTCGCCGCGCGAGCCGGGGGCCGATCGGGCCGGACCATGGCGAGACGGAGGAGCATGCGAGCAAGGTTTCTGCATTTTCTGACGCGGATTGCGCCCATGACGGGGCCGGTGGCGGTGCTGCTGGCGCTGGGCGGCTGCGCGCCCGCTGTTTCCCTGCATGAACCGGCCGCGGCGTCGGCCGTGCCCGAGGGGCCGCCGACGCGTCCGGAGCCGGCCCCGCCCGAGCCCGAACTGCCCTATACGCCGGTCACCATCATTTACGCCGTCACGGACGAAGGCACGGTCAGGGTGCCGACCGCGCCGGCCTGGAATCCGGGCGCGGACATGTCCGTGGACACCCGCACCGGCGCCCAGCCCTACGACCAGGCCAACCGCCAGCAGTCCAGCTTCGAGTTCGAGCAGAAGCTGGACGATACCTGGGTGGTCAGGCAGAACGTCCGCTACGGCCGGCCGGAGAACCAGCCCGGGGTGGATTGGATAGCCGGCTCGCCAGCGCCCCAGGATGCGCTGGGGCCGGGACTGGGTACCTTCAACGTCGGCTCGCAGGCGCAGGCACGGTTCACGACGCTGGGATTCCAGCATACCTTCAAGTTCGGCTTCGACTACGTCAAGTCGCGCGACATCTACGAAAGCCGGATCGCGCCGTCGCCGTCGCTGGATATCTTCGACGCGACCTATGGCTCCGCCATCGGACAGCCGCGCATCGCCGCGCGTTCATTCGCCGAAGAAAGCAAGCTGGGATTCTTCGTGCAGGACCAGGTGCAGTACCGGCGCTGGACGCTGTCCATGGTCGGGCGGCGCGACCAGAACACCCACCGCACCATCGACCTGAATGCCGTCCAGGACGACGGCACCGGCCTGCGCGAGGACGATGTCTACAGCGGCCGGCTGGGGCTGCGCTACCAGTTCGACATCGGTCTGGCGCCGTATGTGAACTATTCGCAAAGCCATGCCCCCCGGGCCGGGGCCGCCATGTCGGCCACCAGCCAGCAATACGAGACCGGCGTGCGCTACCAGCCGCCCGCGCTCGGCCAGTTGATGACCATCACCGCATTCAACCAGATCCAGAACAATGCCCAGGTCTCCGAGGCGCAGGAAGGCTGCGCCGTGGCCGGATGCAGCGCCTGGGCCGAGCTGCGCATACGCGGCGCCACGGTCGAGAGCAGGGTGCAGCCGCTGCAGGGCCTGAACCTCGTCGCCACCTATGCGGTCACCAGCTCTACCGTGACCGGTGCGAGCGAGGATGCCTATGCCGCGATGCTCAGCAACCGCTATGCGGACGTGTCGGAGCAGCGTGTATCCCTGGGGGCCAGGTACGCCGTCACACGAGGCAGTTTCGCGGGCTTGAGCCTGGACGGCCGGGTGGGACGCGCGGGCGCGGTCTACAGCAACGTGGCCCAGCCGGGGCTGGCCGTTTCCTATACCCTGGTGGACGCGGGAATCAACTACGACTTCGCCCGCCTGAGCCCCGACCTGAAGGGCCTGAAGCTGCGCGCCAGCGCGAACAACATGTTCGACACCAGCTACGCCTCGTACTGCTACACCGATTCGTGCACGGCGGGCGGCCGCCGTTCGGTGTCGGCCATCCTGAACTACCAGGTGCCCTGGCCCTGAAGCGCGGCCTGCGCTTCGTTCTCGTCCAGATGGATGGGGTTGGAGTACTTCAGCCCGAGCCCGCCGCCGCCGGCCGGATCGAACCAGGGCGCGGCGATCAGGATGAACCCGCGGAGGCTTTTCGTTGCAGTACGGCGTGGCCATGACCTCGGGCCACCCACGTGGTGATCTGCTCGGGACTGTTGCCCAGCCGGATCAAGGCATGGGCCAGTTCGGCGGTTTTTTCCAGGTTCCGGTGCCCGGTGGCATGCTCCGCGATGCGTACGATGTTGAACCTGAGGAAATCGAGTTCGCGAAGCCTGGGGGTCAACGCGCACACGCTTTCCAGATTCAGGTGCCCGTTTTTCTGCCCTGCAATGCGAACGATATCCTGCACGGTGTAGCCGAGATCGAAAAGCGCCCTGGCCAGCTCGACCGTTTTCTCGAGGTTGAGATGCCCCGTGGGGCGTGCCGCGATACGGACGATGTCGGGAGGCTTGAACCCGAGCGCGTCGAGTCGCGAAGCCGATTCAACGGTTTTCCGCAGGGGGAGATAGCCGGCTGGATGGGCGGCGATGTGAGCGATCTGGACCGGAGAGAAACCCAGGTCCTGGAGTTCGGGGGCCAGTTCAGCGGTTTTCGCCAGCGTCCAATAGCCTTCGGAACAGGAGGCGATGCGGGCTATGTCTGCCGGGGAGAAATCAAGTTCGCGCAGGTCCGGCAGCCATTGGAGCATGCTTTCCAGGTTGAGGTGGCTGTCTGGCCTGGACACGATCCTGGCAATGATTTCGGCCGGAAAATCATGCGGACCAAGCGTCGGCATCCATTCGAGCATGCGCTCCAGGATGAGGTGGCCGTCCTCCTCCGCTGCGGCATCCGCGATGTCGGCAATCGACAACCCATGCCTGAGAAGGTCGCGGGCCAGCTCGGTCATCTTTTCGAGTGCGAGGCAGCCGTGCGGCTGCATCGCGACAATGGCCAGGTCATTCATGGGAAAACCCAGCGCGAGCAAGCCAGGGGCCAGCTCCCTCAGTTTCTCCAGGGTGTGGATGCCCGCTTCTTCCGCCACGATCCCGGTTTGCTCCAAGTCAAGCCCCGATGCCTCCAGGTCCAAGGCCAACTGAACCGGCACCCTGGGAGGAAAATCGATGGGCAGTCCCCGCGACAGGACCTCCGCGTAGGCGCGATAGGCCTGGAGTTGCAGGTTGATGTGCTGGTCGTCGGGGCCCTGGATGCCGTAGGGCTCGGGTTCCTGGTGGTAGGACTCCAATTGCTCCCACAAATCGTCGCATTCCTCCTGCGTGACGGGAGGATCGTCGAGCATCATCAGGCGGTCGAGCGCCTCGACGCAATAGGGACGTATCGCGGCGGCGTTCCTGGCGGCGATGGCCGCTTCCCGGTCGAACTCCTCCAAGCCGGTCTGCTCGACGATGGGTTCGGCAGGCATCTCGTTCGCTGTGATGGTGATGGGTCCAAGCAGGACTTGCGCCCGCAGACGGGCCAGGGCGGCGGGGGGCACGACAGAGGGGGGCGCGGCGCGGTCCGTGCCCAAGGCGTCGGCGGCTCGCTGCTGTTGGACTTGCATGGCATGCACGGCTCTTTCGCGGGCCTGGATGGCGCGTTGTCGTCTTGCCTGTGCCTGGTCAGGGGAAATCGGCGGAGGGGAAGGCGAGTCTGTCCGGTGCTGGTGTCGCACGGAGACGGCTTCCGGCACCGGCGTGTCGTGAACTGGACTCGGAGAGTGTGGGATGGAGTTGGGCACGAGTTTTTTCCAGAGGGCGAGAGCCGGGGGAGGGAGGTGCCCGGGCCTAGTTCGGCGGGTTGCGGGCCACGTTAGCCATGTTTGCCAGGATTTGGTGGCCGTTGAGGCGCGATGCGTACTGGGCTATTTCCGTCAGGGACAGGCCCAGGCTCCTGCGGATGTCCGGCGTGCATTGGGCCATGGCTTCCAGGTGGAGGTGGCCATCCTGTTTTGCCGCGGCCACGCCAATCAGATCGTCCGAAAAACCGAGCCTGCGAAGCTCCGGCGTCCACTGGGCCATGCCCTCCAGATTGCGGGCGTTGCCCGGGGACGAGGCGGCAGCGGTGATATGGTCGAACGGAAATCCCAATGCGCGAAGGGCCGGCGCCCAATCGTTCATGGCTTTCAGATTGAGGGGGCCGCCCGGGTGGACCGCGGCGAACGTAATGTAGTCGTCCGAAAACCCGTGCGCGCGAAGCGCCGGCGTCCAGGCGGCCATGGCTTCCAGGGCGATGCGGCCATTTGGGCGCGAGGCGGCCTCGGCAAGGTACTCGGTGTCGAATCCGTGCGAGGCAACGGCGGATATCTGTTCAGCCATGGCGCCGGCCCTTTCCAGGGGCAGGTCGTGCTCCCGAAGGTCCAGCGCCAGCCCGGCGGGTAACCCGCGAGGAAGGTGCATGGGTAGCCGCTGGGACAATGCCTCTGAGTAGGCGCGATACGCCTGCAATGGCAGGTCCGCGAGGTCGCCATCCGGGGTACGGATGCCGTAGGCCTCGGGCTGCTGGTGGTAGAGATCCAGTTGCTCCCTGAGTTGGTCGCATTCCTCTTGTGTGGCGGGAGGGGCGGCAAGTGCCATCAGGCGATCGCATGCCGCGATCAAATAAGGCTGCATCGCGCGGGCATTCCTGGCGGCGATGGCGGCTTCCTCGTCGAAATCAGGTACCCCGGTCTGTTCGCCGGCGGGTTCGGCTGGTGTCCTTTCCGCCGCGACCGTGATGGGTCCCAGCAGGACCAGCGCACGCATCCGGGCCAGCGCGGCGGGCGTCACGGCGGTAGGGGCTTCCGTGTGGCCCGCGCCGAAGGCCGCGTCGGCTTGCTGCTGTTGGAGCTGGATGGCGCGCAAGGCGTTTTCGCGGGCCTGGATGGCTCGCCGCCGTGTCGCCTGTGCCTGGTCAGGGGAAAGTGGCGACGGGGCCCTGGACAAGGGCGGCAGGGAAGGCGAGTCCGTGCGGGGGCGCCGCTCCGCCGAGGCGGGTTCCGACCCTGGCATGTCATGGATGGGACTTGGCGAACGCGAGATCGTGTTTGTCATGGGCGCTTTCAGGGTGGCAAGGGGGGCCGGAACCAGCGGGGACGCATGGCCGGACGCACATGCGTGGCGCGGTGCTGGAGAAAAGTTTCGTCCTGGCGGTCCGCGGCGGTCCGCCGGGCCGGTCCGCGGCTCCGGGGATCCGCAAGGATTTCGGCTATCCTTGCCGGAATGCCATGTGGCGTGATTTTCGATGGAACCGGCCGATGGCTACCGACAAAGACAATGATCCCGACCTGCAAGCCCTGATCCAGTGGTGCACCGAAGTCGAGGAGCTCCTGGTGGCGGCGGGCGCCAGCCGCGAAGAAGCCCAGGACTACATCGAGCAGGAAGCCGAGTGGTTCACCGACCAGTTCTACGAGGGACTGACGCCGGAGGAGGCCGCCAAGGCCAGCCTGAACGACCAGTAGGCCCTGACGAGGGGCAGGGCCCTGCGTATCAGGGCCGGGCCGGCCGGATCAAGGCGATCAACTGGTCCGTGATCGGCTGCAGCGCCTGCCTGGGCCAGACTACGTGGATGGGGCGCTCGGGCAGGGGATGCACGACTTCCAGCATCTTCAGGATGCCGTTGCCGGCATGGCGCTGCGCGACCTGCCGCGGCATGACCGCCAGCATGGGAGTGCCCGGCAGGACGCTGGCGATGGCGTCGTAGGTCCGCGTCGCCACCCGGCAGGCGGGCGGCGGCACATCGTGGCGCTGCCAGTAGCGGTCGAACTCCAGGCGTGAAGGCGTACCGGGCGCCGGGGCGGCGAACGGATGCCGTGCCAGGACCTCGGGCGCGAGCGGCCCGTCCGGCATGCCCGGACCGGGCACGCCGCACACGAACACGTTGCGGTCCAGGTAGAGCTGGCGCGCGAGCAGATTCGGCGGCATTTCCCCGAACAGCGACAGGATCGCCAGGTCCAGTTCCCCCCGTGCCAGGGCGGCGATCAGGGTCAGGCTGTCGTCTTCCCGCAGATCAATCTCGACCTCGTCGGCCAGGGCGCCGGCGGGACGATGCAGCAGGCTGGGCACGACCAGATCGAGGGCGCGCGGGATGCAGCCGACACGCAGGTGCCAGCGGCCGTCATGCGCCATATCCTGCAGCCGCCGCACGTCGGCCGCGACGCGGCGCGCCACCTGCTCGGCCAGGGCGCCCGCCGCCGTGGCGCGGCTGCCCTGGGACGATCGCTCGAACAGGCGCACGCCCATCCGTTCCTCGGCCTCCCGCAGCAGCCGCGACAGCGCCGGCTGGGAGGTTTCCAGGGCGATCGCGGCCTGGTGCAGCGATCCGGTCTCGGCGGTTGCGAGCACGGCGCGCAAGTGGCGTAGTTCCAGGGATTTGCTCATGATGGGGCGAATTGAAGGGATGCGAATCTGATATCGGTATATCTCATATCCATATCATTTTCAAATGATCCAGGCTTGCGTACGCTGACGGCATTCCAACCCATGCAAAGGGGCAAGTCGTGAAAGTCCGAAACGCGGAGTGCCTGGCCGTTCATCCCGGCTGGCGCAAGAACCTGATCTTCATCCGTCTGGAGCTGGAAGACGGCACCGTCGGCTGGGGCGAAAGCTACAGCCAGTACGACCGTGACGAAGCCGTGGCGTCCCAGGCGCGCGAGCTGCTGCGCTACCTGGTGGGGCGCGACGTCTTCAACATCCGGTATTTCTGCCAGGTGGCGTTCGACGACTACGCGCAGCGCCGTTCATCGCTGGAGTTCTGGAGCGCGCTGTCGGGCATCGAGATGGCCATGTGGGACGCCGTGGGCAAGCTGCTCGGCCAGCCCGTCCACCGGCTGCTGGGCGGCCGCTGCCGCGAACGCGTGCGGGTCTATGCCAACGGCTGGGGCTACAAGCTCAAGACCCCGGACGACCACGCGCGCGCGGCGGAGAAGGTGGTGGCCGAAGGCCATACCGCGCTGAAGTTCGATCCGCTGCCACGGCCGTGGCGCACCTATATCCCGCGCGAGCACATACTGCACGCCGTGGCGGTCGTGCGCGCGGTGCGCGACGCCGTCGGACCCGATACCGAGCTGCTGCTCGACCTGCACCGCCGGCTCGCGCCGGTGCATGCCATCGAACTGGCGAAGCAATTGGAGGAATTGAATCCGTACTGGATCGAGGAACCCTGCCAGAAGGAGAACATGGACGCCATCCAGGAGGTGCGCCAGGCCACGACCATACCGGTGGTGACGGGCGAGGCGCTGTACGGACGCGCGGATTTCCGCAGCGTCTTCCGCAGCCGCGCGGCCGACATCATCAATCCGGACGTGTCCAACTGCGGCGGCATCCTGGAGCTGCTGTTCATCGCGGCGCAGGCGGAAACGGAGATGATCGCGGTGTCTCCGCACAACTACAACTCGACGCTGCTGTCGCTGTCGGCCACCGTGCATGCGTCGGCCTGCATGCCCAATTTCACGATCACCGAATACTTCGTGCCTTTCGAGTCGTTTTCGCAACGTATCTCGCGCCAGGCGCTCAAGCCCGTGGATGGCTATATCCAGGTGCCGGAACTGCCCGGCCTGGGGCTGGACATCGACGAGGCCGCGCTGCGGTCCATGCCTTCGCAGCCTTATCCGACGCGCAGCCTGCGGCACAGCGAGGACGACCTCGAAGCCACGTTCTGACGGTCGGGCCCACGACGACAACCAAGGAGACAACCATGAAATACTCAGTCCGATGGTGGGGGGCATGCGCCCTGGCGGGGGCGCTGCTGGCGGCGCTGTCGCCGGCGCGGGCCGCCGAATGGCCCGAGCGACCGTTGCACTTCATCACGACGTCCGCCGCCGGCTCGCCGCTCGACACCATGATGCGCTCGCTGGGCAAGGAGCTCGGCGATGTCCTGGGGCAGACAGTGGTGGTGGAGAACCGCCCGGGCGGCACCGGGGCGGTGGGCATGAACATGGCCTTGAACGCGCCGGCCGATGGCTACACGGTCGTGTCGGCCACCGGGTCCACCTCGTTCCTGATGGCCGAGAAGGACAGCCGTTTCCAGCCGTCCGACTTCATCTTCCTGCGGGCCTTGCAGACCGAGCCGTCCAGCGTGGCCGTGCGCAAGGACAGCCCGTACCGCAGCCTGAAGGACCTGGTCGAGGCCTTGAAGCGCCAGCCCGACAAGGTCAACGTCGGCGGCTATGCCACCGCCGGCTTCCACCAGTACGTGCTGTACCGCCTGGAGCAGAAGGCGGGCTTCAAGTCGACCTGGATTCCCTACCAGGGCGGCAACCAGGCGCTGCTGGCGCTGTTGGGCGGGCATCTGCACGCCGCGGTGATCACGCCCAGCACGGCCATGGCCCAGATCCGCAGCGGCGACGTGCGCCTGCTGGGCATCAGCAGCGAGTCGCGCAACGAGTTCTTTCCCGACGTGCCGACCTTTCGCGAGCAGGGGTACGATGTGGTGGAGACGCTGTGGCGCGGCGTGATGGTGACCAAGGGCACGCCGCCCGCGGTCGCGGCGCGGTTGGTGCGGGGCATGGAGGAGGTCGAGAAGCGGCCGGCCTGGAAGACCTTCATGCGCGAGAACATGCAGGACAGCATGCCGATGTCGCAGCCGGACCTGCAGCGTTTCGTGGCCAACGAGGTCGCCGACCGGCGGCAGTTCCTGACATCGCTGCAGAAATAAGGCAATGAATATTCTTTGTTCGGAACGAGGCGCGCGGGAGCTGGCCGACGGGGGCATCCTGGCGCGGTGGCCCGGCCAGGTGGACCTGGTCGGCATCGAGCAGGCGGCGCGGGCGGACGTGGTATTCCTGACGCGCGATGTCGTCTGGCCGTCCACCGACGATTGGCTGGCGCCGGCTACCGCGGCGTTCTACGACGCGATGCTTGCCGCCCCCAGGCTGCGCTGGGTACACACCTATGCCTCGGGCGCCGACCGGCGCATCTATCACGATCTGCGCGCGCGCGGCGTCGAGGTCACCAACTCCGCCGGTGCCAATGCCGGCGCGGTGGCCCAGACGGCGCTGGCGGGATTCCTGTATTTCGCCCGCCAGCTGCACACGGCGCGCCGCCAGCAATTGGAGAAGCGCTGGCGGCCGATGGCGCACGACGAGGTCCGCGCCCTGCGCAGCACCGAGGCCATGGTGGTGGGGTGGGGCGAGATCGGCAGCCGCATCGGGCAGTACCTGTCCACGTTGGGGGTACCGTTGCGCGTACTGCGCCAGAGCGGCGAACCCGTGGCCGGCGCGGGCGCCACCGGCGGCTACGAACGCTTCCAGGAATGGGTGGGGCAGGTGGATTGGGTATTCTTCGCCTGCCCGCTGTCGCCGGCCACGCGGGGCCTGTTCAATATGCGCACGCTGGAGGCGCTGCGGCCCGAGCGGCCGCTGGGCATCGTCAACGTGGCGCGCGGGCCGCTGATCGACACGCAGGCGCTGCTGGCGGCCCACGGGCGCGGCCTGGTGCGCCATGCCCACCTGGACGTCTTCGATACCGAGCCGTTGCCGCCGGATCATCCGCTGTGGGATTGCGAGGATTTCCTCGTGACGCCCCACATGGCGGGGACCTCGGACGGCAACCGCGAGGAGGTCGTGGAGCGTTTCCTGGGGCTGTTTGCCCGCTTCGTGGAAGCGGGCTGAGCCGAGCGGGCCGCTTCGTTCAGGAAAAGAACTGCCGCCGTGCCTCGGCCGACAGGTCCACGCCAGCGGCGTGGGCGCGCCGCAGCACGTCCCAGTAGTAGCGGTAGCTGGCGCGGTCGTGCAGCCGGCCGGCCTGCGGGTCGCCGTCGCGGATGGGGCCCCAGTCGGCGCGCGCGGCGGCCAGCAGGATGCGCTCGGCATCGGCGGCGTCGGCCGCGCTGGGCGACAGCGCTTCCACGATGGGGTCGATCTGCGAGGGGTGGATGCTCCACATGCGCGTGTAGCCGAACTCGCGTCCGGCGCGTCGGGCGGCGCGCGAGATGACGTCGGGCGCGTTCAGTTCGGTGACGACGTTGTGCGAGGGCACCTTGCCGTAGGCGTGGCAGGCGGCCGCTATCTCCAGCTTGGCGCGCGCGATCAGGGGATGGTCGAACTGGCCTTCGGCGGTCAGGGCGTGTGCGGGGATGGCGCCGTGGTGCGAGGAGACGAAGTCCATCAGTCCGAAGGACAGGCATTCGATGGCGGGGTGGGCGGCGATGCGGAAGACTTCGCGCAGCGCGCCGTGGGTCTCGATCAGGACGTGGACGGGGATCTTGCGGTCCAGTCCCATTTCCATGCCTATGCGTTCGATGGATTCGGCGGCGTTGAGGGCGTCGTTGGCGGAGTTGACCTTGGGGACGGTGATGTAGGCCAGCCTGGGGCCGGCGATGCCGATGAGGATGTCGAGGTCGTTGATGAAGGAGGGGTGGTTGACGTCGTGGACGCGGACGCCGACGCGGCCGTGGCGGTTGGCGTCGCTGGCGGCCAGGCGGGCGGCCATCTCTGCATGCTCGGCTTCGCGGCCGACGGTGGCGCCGTCTTCGCAGTCCAGGGTGACGTCGAACAGGGGGCCGGCCTGGGCCTGGCGTTCCAGGCTCTTCTGCATGAGTTTCTCGGAGCCGGCGTAGTGGTCGCAGGCGGGGAGGACTGCGGGGGGCTTGGCGGACTGGTGCAGGACTTCGGAGGGGTGTTTCATGGGTTGGGTCTATCCGGTTCTTGAGACGGCCGTGTCCGGGGCGGCGGGCTTGCGGGGCGCAGCGACGCCGGTCCCGCTGCGCGGGACTTCCCGGTTTTGTCAGGCTCGGCGGGGCGGGCGCAGAACTCGCGCGGGGACAGTCCCCCGGACTGTCCCTACTGCCGCGCTCAGACAGCTGCACCCTTGCTTCCCCGCCGAGCCTGACAAAACCGGCGGCGCCGAATGCGCCCCGCAAGCCCGCCGCCCCGGACACGGCCTGCGGCAGCGAATATTGTCACGCCGCAGGGGTGGGGGGCGAAAAAAAAGCACGCGAGACGATATCGTACTCGCGTGCTTCCGCTGCCGCAGCGCCCCTGGGGGCGTCAGCGCGCGGGGGGATTAGAGCAGATGCTTGACGCCGTCGCGCTCTTCGGTCAGTTCCTTCAGCGTCAGGTCCATGCGCTCACGCGAGAAAGCGTCGATCTCGAGGTCCTTGACGACCGCGTATTCGCCGTTCTTCGTGATGACCGGAACGCCGTAGATGATGCCTTCGGGGATGCCGTACGAGCCGTCCGAGGGAACGCCCATCGTGACCCACTTGCCGTTGCTGCCCAGGATCCAGTCGCGGACGTGGTCGATGGCGGCGTTGGCGGCGGAGGCGGCCGACGAGAGGCCGCGGGCGTCGATGATGGCGGCGCCGCGCTTGCCCACGGTCGGGATGAAGGTATTGCGGTTCCAGTCGTCGTCATTGACCACCGACAGGGCGGGCTTGCCGGCCAGGGTGGCGAAGCGGAAGTCGGGGTACATCGTGGGCGAGTGGTTGCCCCAGACGATCAGCTTTTCGATGTCGCCGACGGCGACACCGGCCTTGGCGGCCAGTTGCGACAGGGCGCGGTTGTGGTCCAGGCGCAGCATGGCGGTGAAGTTGCGGGCGGGCAGGTCCGGGGCCGACTTCATGGCGATGTAGGCGTTGGTGTTGGCGGGGTTGCCCACGACCAGCACCTTGACGTTACGGCTGGCGACGGCGTTCAGGGCCTTGCCCTGGGCCGTGAAGATCTGGGCGTTGACCGTCAGCAGGTCCTTGCGCTCCATGCCGGGGCCGCGGGGGCGGGCGCCGACCAGCAGGGCCACGTCGGCATCCTTGAAGGCGGTCATGGGGTCGCTGTGGGCGGTGACTTCCTTGAGCAGCGGGAAGGCGCAATCCTCCAGCTCCATGATGACGCCCTTGAGCGCCTTCTGCGCCTTTTCATCGGGGATTTCCAGCAACTGCAGGATAACCGGCTGGTCCTTGCCGAGCATTTCGCCGGAAGCGATGCGGAACAACAGGGCGTAGCCGATCTGGCCGGCGGCGCCGGTGACGGCGACGCGCATTGCGGGCTTGGTCATATGAGTCTCCGAAGCGGATGGGGGTGAGTAGGAATGACGCGACGCGCAGTGTAACTCCGCCAGGGGCGGGGACGGCGCGGTGCAGGATGGGGAGCGGGGGATGGGGAATCGACGGCCACGGCCAGGGGAGGGAGGCTGGACGCCTGGGTGCTGCGGGCGGCGCGGCAAGCGTGGGTCGACATGATCGTGGGAGTGTAGAAAAATCGCCGTTGAGCGTCAATAAACATATCTTATGTTTTATATAAGACATAAGATTTTTTTACGGGTTGGGTTGGACATCGCGGGTTACGCTGTGACACAATCCCGGCCATGCCGTTCAAGCCTCATCCGCCCTGCCTGTCCGCTTCGACCGACGCGCCTGCGACGGCCGGCCCGGCCGTGGCTCCGGGGCCGGGGGCCCCGGGCGCCGCATTCAGTCCTTTATACAGGCAAATCAAGGGCCTGATCCTGCAAAGCCTGGACCGCGGCGAATGGAAGCCGGGCGAGGCCATTCCCAGCGAGCTGGACCTGGCCGCCCGTTTCAAGGTCAGCCAGGGCACGGTGCGCAAGGCCATCGACGAACTGGCCGCCGACAACATCCTGCTGCGCCGCCAGGGCAAGGGCACCTTCGTCGCCACCCACCATGAAGACCGCGTCCGGTTCCGCTTCCTGCGCCTGGCGCCCGACGACGGGCAGCACGCCCGCTCGCGCAGCCGCTTCCTGGAGTGCCGCCGCCTGCGTGCGCCGGCCGAGGTGGCCAAGGCGCTGGAGCTGCGCGCGGGAGACAGCGTGGTGCTGGTGCGCCGCGTGCTGTCGTTCGGCGAAATTCCCACGGTCATCGACGAGATCTGGCTGCCGGGCTCCCTGTTCCGGGGGCTGACGGCCGAGCGCCTGGCCGAATACAAGGGGCCGATGTATGGCCTGTTCGAAAGCGAGTTCGGCGTGCGCATGATCCGCGCCGACGAGAAGGTCCGCGCGGTCCCGGCCGGAGCGCCGGAGGCCGAGTTGCTGGATATCGAGGCGGGAACGCCTCTGCTGCAGGTGGAACGGATCTCGTTCACCTACGGCGATCGCCCGGTCGAGATGCGCCGCGGGCTGTATCTGACTTCGCGCTACCACTACCGGAACAGCCTCAATTGATGCCGTTTTGGGACACGATTTGATACGGTGGCGCTGAATGGGCGAAAATAACGGGGTTTGCCTTACTCGGCGGCTTTCGGGCGGCTCCATGACGCCGGCTCCTGGAGCCCCGACGAGAGCCTGGCCTGCCGGCCCGGTTTTCCAAGACGACTCCTGACGCCTAGCCGCTCAGCAATGTTTTTTTCATGGTTCGCTTACTTTACCCGAGGTCGTGATGTCCGACTCTGCCGCAAAACCCCGCCCACAGTTCAGAAATATCAATATCACCCAGCTCGCGGGATACCGCCTGCCGCTGGCTGGCAAGGTGTCGATCCTGCACCGCGTTTCCGGCTTCGCGCTGTTCCTGGCGCTGCCGCTGGTGCTGCTGCCGCTGTTCGAACGCAGCCTGATTTCTGAGATCGGCTTCGCGCAGTTCCACGATTTCGTTGCACATCCCTTGGTCAAGATCGTCCTGCTGGGCCTGATCTGGGCATACCTGCATCACTTCTGTGCGGGCATCCGGTTCCTGGCGCTGGATCTGCACAAGGGACTGGAAAAGCACACCGCCCAGCGCACCGCTGGCATCGTGCTGGTCGTCAGCCTGGCGCTGACCGTCGTCTTCGGTTTGAAACTGTTCGGAGTATTCTGATGTCGGCCCCGCAAAACATCGGTCCCAAGCGCCTGGTCGTCGGCGCCCACTACGGCGTGAAGGACTGGGTCCTCCAGCGTGTCACCGCCGTCATCCTGGTCATCTACACGCTGGTGCTGGGCATCGGCGCGCTGGTCACTCCGGAATTCACCTACGAAAACTGGGTGCGCCTGTTCAATTTCGAAGTGCTCAGCTTCCCCCTGGGCAAGCTGCTGGCCATGCTGGCCTTCATATCGCTTGCCTATCACGCCTGGATCGGCGTGCGTGACATCTGGATGGACTACGTCAAGCCGACGGGCATCCGCCTGGCGCTGCAAGTCCTGACCGTTCTGTGGCTGGTCGGCTCCGTCGTCTATGCCGCTCAAATTCTGTGGAGAATCTAAGTCGTGGCCGCCGTTAAATCTTCTCTTCCGCGCCGCCAGTTCGATGTGGTGGTGGTCGGCGCCGGTGGATCCGGCATGCGTTGCTCGCTCCAGCTGGCCCAGGCCGGCCTGAGCGTCGCCGTCTTCTCCAAGGTGTTCCCGACGCGCTCGCACACCGTCGCGGCGCAGGGCGGCATCGGCGCCTCGCTGGGCAACATGAGCGAGGACAACTGGTTCTGGCACATGTACGACACCGTCAAGGGGTCGGATTGGCTGGGCGACCAGGATGCCATCGAATTCATGTGCCGCGAGGCCACCAACGCGGTCTACGAGCTCGAGCATTTCGGCATGCCGTTCGACCGCAACCCCAACGGCACGATCTACCAGCGTCCGTTCGGCGGCCATACCGCCAACTTCGGCGAAAAGCCGGTGCAGCGCGCCTGTGCCGCCGCCGACCGGACCGGCCACGCGCTGTTGCACACGCTCTACCAGCGCAACGTTGCCGCCCGCACCCAGTTCTTCGTCGAGTGGATGACGCTGGACCTCATCCGTGACGCCGAAGGCGACGTGGTGGGCGTGACCGCGCTGGAAATGGAAACCGGCGAGATCTACATCTTCGAAGCCAAGACCACCGTGCTGGCCACGGGCGGCGCGGGCCGCATCTGGGCCGCCTCGACCAACGCCTTCATCAACACCGGCGACGGCCTGGGCATGGCGGCGCGCGCGGGCCTGCCGCTGGAAGACATGGAATTCTGGCAATTCCACCCCACCGGCGTGGCCGGTGCCGGCGTGCTGATCACCGAAGGCGTGCGCGGCGAAGGCGGCATCCTGCTGAACAAGGATGGCGAGCGCTTCATGGAGCGCTATGCCCCGACGCTCAAGGACCTGGCGCCGCGTGACTTCGTGTCGCGCTCGATGGACCAGGAAATCAAGGAAGGCCGCGGTGCGGGCCCCCATGGCGACTACGTGCTGCTCAAGCTCGACCACCTGGGCGCCGAGACCATCAACAAGCGCCTGCCGTCGATCCGCGAGATCGCGATCAAGTTCGCGAACGTCGATCCCATCAAGGAGCCGATCCCGGTCGTGCCGACCATCCACTACCAGATGGGCGGCATCCCGACCAACTACCACGGCCAGGTGGTCGTGCCCAAGGACGGCAACCCCAACACCGTGGTCAACGGCCTGTACGCGATCGGCGAATGCGCCTGCGTGTCGGTGCACGGCGCCAACCGCCTGGGCACGAACTCGCTGCTCGACCTGGTGGTGTTCGGCCGCGCGGCCGGCAACCACATCGTCGGCACCGAGCTCAAGCGCCGCAGCCACAAGGACCTGCCGGGCGATGCCGCGGACTTCACGCTGGGCCGTGTCGACGCGATGGAAAGCCGCAAGCAGGGCGAGCGCGTACAGAACGTCGCCAACGACATCCGCAACTCCATGCAGCGCCACTGCGGCGTGTTCCGCACCCAGACGCTGCTGGACGAAGGGGTGGGGCAGATCCTGGAACTGGCCGAGCGCGCCAAGAGCGTCGCGTTCCAGGACCATTCCAAGGTCTTCAACATGGCCCGCGTGGAAGCGCTGGAGCTGGAAAACCTGATCGAAGTGGCCAAGGCGACCATCGTGTCGGCCGCCGCCCGCAACGAGAGCCGCGGCGCCCATGCGCACAGCGACTTCCCCGAGCGCGACGACCAGAACTGGCTGCGCCACTCGCTGTGGTATTCCGAAGGCAACCGCCTGGACTACAAGCCCGTGACGATGAAGCCGCTGACCGTCGACAGTTTCCCGCCCAAAGCGAGAACGTTCTAACCGATATGACAACCCCTTCCCAGGGCGCCGCGGATCCGGCTCCGCCGGTCCGCCAGCGCCGCCCCCTGGGGGGCGCGCGAAGCGCGTAGGGGGGGGACCTCAACTTTTTTGGAGTACTCGCATGAGTGCTAAACGTGTTGTGAAGTTCGAGATCTACCGCTACGACCCGGACAAGGACCAGCGTCCCTACATGCAGAAGCTCGAGGTCGAGCTGGGCCCGAACGACAAGATGCTGCTCGATGCGCTGGTGCGCATCAAGAACGACGTCGACGACAGCCTGTCCTTCCGCCGCTCGTGCCGCGAGGGCGTGTGCGGGTCCGACGCCATGAACATCAACGGCAAGAACGGCCTGTCGTGCACGACCAACCTGCTCGACCTGAAGCAGCCCATCGTGCTCAAGCCGCTGCCCGGCCTGCCGGTCATCCGCGACCTGATCGTGGACATGACCCACTTCTTCAACCAGTACCACTCGGTCAAGCCGTTCCTGATCAACGACACGCCGCCTCCCGAGAAGGAGCGCCTGCAGTCGCCCGAGGCTCGCGAGGAACTCGACGGCCTGTATGAGTGTATTCTGTGTGCTTGCTGCTCGACGTCCTGCCCGTCGTTCTGGTGGAACCCCGACAAGTTCGTGGGGCCGGCCGGCCTGCTGCAGGCCTACCGCTTCCTCGCGGACAGCCGCGACGAAGCGACCGGGGAACGTTTGGATAACCTCGAGGATCCATATCGTTTGTTCCGTTGCCACACCATCATGAATTGCGTCGATGTCTGTCCCAAGGGGCTGAACCCCACCCGGGCAATAGGCAAGATCAAGGAAATGATGGCCCGGCGGGCGATCTGACGCCGTGGTGCCGGAGTTTTCCCTGCATGACCGGACGCGCCTGCGCTGGCGCGCCCGGCGTGGACTGCTCGAGAACGACCTGATACTGACGCGTTTTCTGGACGCGTACGAATCCGGGCTCACCGACGCCGACGTGGCGGAGCTGACCCGGCTGCTCGAGCTGTCCGACAACGAGCTGATGGACTATCTGTTGGCTCGCAAGGAACCCGAGGGAGACCTTGCCACGCCAGCCATGCGGGACTTGCTGAAGCGGCTGCGCTCCGTGTGAGCGGCCGAAGTCCATGTGAATTGATTTTGATGGAAGAGGAACATCCGATGAAACTGTCCGACAAGAAAGCGACCCTGACCTTCTCCGATGGGAGCCAGGGTGCCGAGTTTCCGGTTTATGAAGGCACGATCGGCCCGTCGGTCGTGGATATCCGCAAGCTGTACGCGCAAACCGGGATGTTCACCCTCGATCCTGGTTTCATGTCGACGGCTGCTTGCTCGTCCAGCATCACCTACATCGATGGCGACAAGGGCGAACTGCTGTATCGCGGCTATCCGATCGAGCAACTGGCGGTCAAGTGCGACTTCCTGGAAACCAGCTACCTGATCCTGAACGGCGAGTTGCCCAACGCCAAGCAGAAGGCTGACTTCGACCATCTGGTGACCCATCACACCATGGTCAACGAGCAGTTGCAGTTCTTCCTGCGCGGCTTCCGCCGCGACGCCCACCCGATGGCCGTGCTGACCGGCCTGGTCGGCGCGCTGTCGGCGTTCTACCACGACTCGATCGACATCACCCAGCCCAAGCACCGCGAGATCTCGGCCATCCGCCTGATCGCCAAGATGCCCACGCTGGTGGCCATGGCCTACAAGTACTCGGTCGGCCAGCCCTACGTCTATCCGAAGAACGACCTGTCCTACACCGGCAACTTCCTGCACATGATGTTCGCCACGCCGTGCGAGGAATACAAGGTGAACCCGGTCATCGAGCGCGCGCTCGACCGCATCTTCATCCTGCATGCCGACCACGAGCAGAACGCCTCGACCTCGACCGTGCGCCTGTGCGGTTCGTCGGGCACCAACCCGTTCGCGGCCATCGCGGCGGGCGTGGCTTGCCTGTGGGGCCCGGCCCACGGCGGCGCCAACGAAGCGGCGCTGCAGATGCTGGAAGACCTGCTGGCAGCCGGCGGCGTCGACAAGCTGGGCGAGTTCGTCGCCAAGGTCAAGGACAAGGACTCGGGCGTGCGCCTGATGGGCTTCGGCCACCGCGTCTACAAGAACTACGACCCGCGCGCCAAGCTGATGCAGGAAACCTGCCGCGAAGTGCTGGAAGCCATGGGCCTGCAGGACGATCCGCTGTTCAAGCTGGCCATGGCCCTGGAAAAGATCGCCCTGGAAGACGATTACTTCGTCCAGCGCAAGCTGTACCCGAACGTCGATTTCTACTCGGGTATCGTCCAGCGCGCCATCGGCATCCCGACCCAGCTGTTCACGGCCATCTTCGCGCTGGCCCGGACCGTGGGCTGGATCGCGCAGTGGGACGAAATGATCTCCGATCCCGACTACAAGATCGGCCGTCCCCGCCAGTTGTTCACCGGCTCGCCCGCGCGCGACGTGCTGGACCTGAACAAGCGTTGATCCATCGCCGGCGGCTCGCCGCCGGTTTGTGACGCTGTTCCCTGGAACCCGCCTGCTTGCAGGCGGGTTTTTTTCACCCTGATCGATGCGCGTTCCAGGGCAGCCTGGCCAGCACGCGGGCAAGGCCGCAAAAGCCGGACAGCCCGGCGAAGACCAGGCCACCGCCGACCAGTCCCGACAGCAGGTGGAACCAGGGGCTGACGGCCAGGCCCAGGATGACGCCCAGCGCGACCAGCGTGCCGGCGACGATCTGGACCTGGCGCTGGAGCTCCAGCGGCTGGGAGCGGTCTTTCACGACGGGCAGGCCGGCACGTTTCCAGGCATCGAGCCCGCCTTCCAGGATGCCGGCCTCGCCGGGGGCGCAGGCGGCAAGTGCCGCCGCGTTCTGGCGCGTGCGGTTGCCGGACCGGCAATGGAAGACGACAGGGGTGCCGGTGTCGGCCAGCGGCCCGGCGCCGGCCAGCCGGGCAAGGGGGATATGGCGTGCCCGCGGTATGCGCTCCCGCGCATGTTCGTCGGCATCGCGGATATCGATCAGGAGGGCGCCCTGGTCGAGCAGGGTGAAAACGTCCCGGGGGGGAATCTGGCGTAGCGTCATGATGGACTGTCCTGGGGCGAGGGGCAGAAGATCGCCTTGAGCGTGGCGATCAGCCGTTCCACGTCGGGGTTGGCGATGCGGTAGTGCAGGGTCTGGGCGGTCCTGCGGAACGAGACCAGGCCTTCGTCGCGCATCCTGGCCAGGTGCTGGGACAGCGCCGACTGGCTGAGCGGTACCTGCGCCAGCAGCTCGCCCACCGTGAGTTCGCCGTGTTCGATCAGCAGGCACAGCACCAGCAGCCGGGATTCGTTGCCCACCGAGCGCAGCAGCGCCGCGGCCTGGGTGGCACCTTCCTGCATGAAGCGTCGGGCGTCCGTAGGTGATGAGTGCATTGTTTTATTAGAAAATTCTAATTTAGATAATTCTAATAAATTGTCTGGCGCCTGTCCATCGCATGCCGCCAATTCTCGTATCTTGAAGCGCTCCCGCACATCGCAAAATCGCTCGAATCCAATCGCTGCTTCGCAAAAAAACCGGCTTTCATAGGCCGGTTTTTTGTTTCTCATCATGGAATTTTGTTTTTAACATATTGTTTTTATTGAATAAAAAATAATTCTTATAGAAGAGTAAAAAGATTGATTGCGTTGCAGCATATCTATAGATTGTTCCTTACCCGGCACCGCGGCCGCCAGGATTTCCAACCGTCGTTTCCAACCTTGAGGAGACATTCATGTCCCAACGCAACGCCGAAGTCGAGAAGCTGGAGCAGGAGTGGCGCGAGCACCCGCGCTGGAAAGGCATACGCCGGGGCTACGACGCCGAACGGGTCGTGGCGCTGCGAGGCTCGGTCCAGCCCGAGCACACGCTGGCCCGCCGTGGCGCCGAGAAGCTCTGGAAGATGCTGAACGAGGAGCCCTTCGTCAATTCGCTGGGCGCGATGACGGGCAACCAGGCCATGCAGCAGGTGAAGGCCGGGCTGCGCGCGATCTACCTGTCGGGCTGGCAGGTCGCGGGCGACGCCAATCTGGCGGGCGAGATGTATCCGGACCAATCCCTGTATCCGGCCAATTCCGTTCCGTCGGTCGTGCGGCGCATCAACAACGCGTTGCAGCGCTGCGACCAGGTCCAGTGGATGGAGGGCGGCCGGCCGGGCGCGGCGGACTACATTGATTACTTCGCGCCCATCGTGGCCGATGCCGAGGCCGGATTCGGCGGCGTGCTGAACGCCTTCGAACTGATGAAGGCCATGATCGACGCGGGCGCCTCAGGCGTGCATTTCGAGGACCAGCTGGCATCGGTCAAGAAGTGCGGCCACATGGGCGGCAAGGTCCTGGTGCCCACGCGCGAGGCGGTTTCCAAGCTGGTCGCCGCGCGCCTGGCCGCCGATACGCTGGGCGTGCCGACGTTGCTGCTGGCCCGCACGGATGCCGACGCCGCCGACCTGATCACCAGCGACGTCGATGACAACGACCGGCCGTTCATCACCGGCGACCGTACTGTCGAAGGGTTCTTCCGCACGCGGGCGGGCATCGACCAGGCCATCTCCCGGGGGCTGGCCTATGCGCCGTATGCCGACCTGATCTGGTGCGAAACCTCGACCCCCAACCTGGACTACGCGCGCCGCTTCGCCGAGGCCGTCCATCGGCAGTTCCCAGGCAAGCTGTTGGCCTATAACTGCTCGCCTTCGTTCAACTGGAAGAAGAACCTGGACGACGCGACCATCGCCAAGTTCCAGCGTGAGCTGGGCGCCATGGGCTACAAGTTCCAGTTCATCACCCTGGCCGGCTTCCACGCCTTGAACTACGGCATGTTCGATCTTGCGTACGGCTATGCCCGTGAGCAGATGACGGCCTTCGTGGCCCTGCAGCAGAAGGAGTTCGCCGCGGCCGAGCGCGGCTTCACGGCGGTCAAGCACCAGCGCGAGGTCGGCACTGGCTATTTCGACGCGGTGACGCAGGCGGTGGAGGGAGGACGTTCGTCCACTACCGCGCTGCACGGCTCGACCGAGGCCGAGCAGTTCGAGGAGCACGCCGAGCAAAAGGTGGCGTAAGGCAAGGCCGCGGGCATCTGCCGCGGACTGCTTGTGGTGGCGCCGGGCCGGCGTGCGCGGGCCCGGCGCTCGATGCTACATAGGCATCATGTTCGCGTTCATGTTGTGCAGCACCCAGGCGGAGCCACCGACGATGATCGCGATGATGAGCACGGTGAAGACGAAGGACGACAGGTTTTCGCGCTGCTCGGGCGAAGTGCCCATGTGCAGGAAGAACACCAGCTGGACCAGCAGTTGCAGCACGCACAGCACGACGATGGCGGCCACGGCGGCAAAACCGGTCACGGCGCCGGTCATCACGACGCCGAACGACATCGCGGTCAGCACGATGCAGAGGACGAAGCCCACGAGATAGGACTTGACCGAGCCGTGGCTGGCGTGGGAGTCGTGGCCTTCGGCGGTGGAGGAGTGTTGCGCCATTACAGGGCTCCCATCAGATAGACGAAGGTGAACACGCAGATCCAGACCAGGTCTAGAAAGTGCCAGAACAGGCTCAGGCAGGCCATGCGCCGGCGGACGATCGGATCCAGGCCGTGGCGGCTGATCATGTGCATCATCACGGCCATCCAGATCAGGCCCGACGTCACGTGCAGGCCGTGGGTGCCGACCAGGGTGAAGAAGGCCGACAGATAGGCGCTGCGCTGCGGGCCGGCGCCCTCGGCGATCAGGTGATGGAATTCATAGATTTCCATGCCGATGAAACCGGCGCCGAACAGGAAGGTGACGGCCATCCAGGCCAGCACCTTGCCGCGCTGTCCGGCATGCAGGGCCAGCATGGCCATGCCGAAGGTCACGCTGCTGACCAGCAGCAGCATGGTTTCGGTCAGCACGAACGACAGGTCGAACAACTCGCTGCCATGCGGTCCGCCCGCGGTCGCGCCCGAGAGCACGGCGAACGTCGCGAACAGCACCGAGAAAATGAGCAAATCGCTCATCAGATAGATCCAGAACCCCAGAACGGTCTTGGACCCATCGTCGTGATGCTCATGCCCCCCATGGGCATGATGATCGCCGCCATCCTGGCGATGCGTGTGAAGAATTGCTGCGCTACTCATATCGATCTTTAAAAAACCGGCGCTTCGCACCGATACACTGCTACACGACCCAGGATGCGGTGGATCCGGCTTTGCCGGTCCACCCGCATCGCCCCCTGGGGGGCGCGCGTTAGCGCGTAGGGGGGGGTTCTACGCGGCCTGCTTCAGCGACTCGTAGTGGGCGTTCTCGATGCGCGTCACCTCGTCGGCCTTGACGTAGTAGTCCACGTCGCGGTCGTAGGCGCGGGCGATGAAGGCGCCGATCATGCCGGCCAGGCCCAGGCCCGCCAGCCACCAGATGTGCCAGACCAGGGCGAAGCCGAGCAGGGTGCCCGCCACGCCGATGTAGACGCCGGCGCCGGTATTGCGCGGCATATGGATGTCTTCGTAGCGGGCGGGGCGCTGGTAGGCGACGCCGGTTTCCTTGTCATGCCAGAACTGATCGAGGTGGGACACTTGGGGCACCTTTGCGAAGTTGTAGAACGGCGGAGGAGAGGGAATGGACCATTCCAGCGTACGGCCACCCCAGGGGTCGCCGTCGAAGTCGACATTCTTCTTGCGGTCGCGGATGCTGACGAAGATCTGCAGCAGCAGGAAGAAGATGCCCAGCGCGATGATGACCGCGCCTACCCAGGCCACGATCAGGTACGGCTGCCAGGCCGGGTTGTCGTAGTGGTTCAGGCGGCGCGTCATGCCCATGAAGCCGAGGATGTACAGCGGCATGAAGGCCATGAAGAAGCCGATGAACCAGCACCAGAACGAGTACTTGCCCAGGCGCTCGTTCAGCTTGAAGCCGAAGGCCTTGGGGAACCAATACACCATGGCGGCGATACATCCGAACACGACGCCGCCGATGATGGTGTTGTGGAAGTGGGCGATCAGGAACAGGCTGTTGTGCAGCACGAACGAGACCCCGGGAATCGCCATCAGCACGCCGGTCATGCCGCCGATCACGAAGGTGATCATGAAGCCCAGCGTCCACAGCACGGGCGTGGTGATCTCGACGCGGCCGCGGTACATCGTGAACAGCCAGTTGAAGATCTTCACGCCCGTGGGTACCGAGATGATCATCGTCGCGATGCCGAAGAAGGCATTGACGTTGGCCCCCGAACCCATGGTGAAGAAGTGGTGCAGCCAGACCAGGAACGACAGCACGCCGATGGCGGCCGTGGCGTAGACCATGGACTTGTAGCCGAACAGCGGCTTGCGCGAGAAGGTGGCGATGATTTCCGAGAACGCGCCGAAGCAGGGCAGGATCAGGATGTAGACCTCGGGATGGCCCCAGATCCAGATCAGGTTCACGTACATCATCACGTTGCCGCCGAGCTCGTTCGTGAAGAAGTGCATGCCCAGGTAGCGGTCGGCGGTCAGCAGCGCCAGCGTGGCCGTCAGCACCGGGAAGGCGGCGACGATCAGGATGTTGGTGACCAGCGCGGTCCAGGTGAATACCGGCATCTTCATCATCGTCATGCCGGGCGCGCGCATGCGCAGGATGGTGACGATGAAGTTGATGCCGCTGAGCGTGGTTCCCAGCCCTGAGAGCTGCAAGGCCCAGATGTAGTAGTCCACCCCCACGCTCGGGCTGTAGTCCAGCCCCGACAGGGGCGGGTAGGCCAGCCAGCCGGTGGCGGCGAATTCGCCCACGAACAGCGAAATCATGATCAGCACGATGCCGCCGCCGAACAGCCAGAAGCTGAGCGAGTTCAGGAACGGGTAGGCCACGTCGCGGGCGCCGATCTGCAGCGGCACGACGATGTTCATCAGGCCCGTGATGAAAGGCATGGCCATGAAGAAGATCATGATCACGCCGTGGGCGGTGAAAATCTGGTCGTAGTGGTGCGGCGGCAGATAGCCGGCCGAGTCGCTCGAGGCGATGGCGAGCTGCGTGCGCATCATGATGGCATCGGCGAATCCGCGCAGCAGCATGATCAGCGCCACGATGATGTACATGATGCCGATGCGCTTGTGGTCCACCGTGGTCAGCCACTCTTTCCACAGGTAGGTCCACTTGCCGTAATAGGTGACGGCGCCAAACATGGCGGCACCAAGAATGACGACCGCGGCCAGCGTGACCATGACGATGGGTTCATGGTACGGGATGGCATCCAGGGTCAGTTTCCCGAACATCGATTTACTCCGACAAGGCTATCTTGGGGGTGTTGGCAGGCGTGCATATTCCGGTATCCATGCCTGCGGAGGCCATGTACTGGTAAATGATGCCGTCGAACATGGTGGGTTCGGCGCCCGAGTAATAGGCCACCGGCTCGTGCTCGCTGGGCGAGACCAGGGCCTGGTAGGCCTCGGCGGTCATCTTGCTGGGCGATGCCTGGGCATCGCGGACCCATTGCTGGAAGTCTTCCTGGCTGCTGGCGATGGCCTTGAAACGCATGCCCGAGAATCCCGCGCCGCTGTAGTTGGCCGAGATGCCCGCGTAGGTGCCGGCTTCGCGCGCGATGAGGTGGAGCTTGGTCTCCATGCCCGCCATGGAGTAGATCTGGCTACCCAGGCGCGGGATGAAGAAGGAGTTCATGACCGAGGCGGACGTGATGCGGAAGTTGACGGGCGTATCGACCGGGAACTGGATCTCGTTGACGGTGGCGATCTTGTACTCGGGGTAGATGAACAGCCACTTCCAGTCCAGCGACACGACGTCGATCTCGATGGGCTTGACCTCGGATTGCAGGGGACGGTAGGGGTCCAGCGCGTGCGAGCTCTTCCAGGTCAGGACCGCCAGGATGCCGACGATGATGCAGGGGATGGTCCAGACCACCACCTCGATGGCGGTGGAATGCGACCACTTGGGATCGTATTTGGCCTGGGTGTTGGAGGCGCGGTATTTCCAGGCGAACCACAGGGTCATGATGATGACCGGCACGACCACCAGCAGCATCAGCCCGGTCGCGGTCAGCAGCAGGGTTTTTTCCTGGGCGCCGATGTCGCCCTTGGGATCGAGGATGTCCATGTTGCAGCCAGCCAGCAGCAACATCAGGGCGCCGACGCACAAAGTGCGTCCCGCGTTCGCGAAGAAGGATTTACTCACGTCCAGCCTTGGTGTGTAGAAACGTTGGCGAAATCCGCCAGTTCCGCATCCTACTGAACGTGCCTAGAGGGAGCCTGCGACAAATAGTCGCGCGCGGCGGGAGCCGGGAGCGGCATCCCGGGGAGGCCCCCCCGGTCGTGCCTTGCATTGCACCATCTGTGGCGAATTGTGACCGGCCGCCCTAGGGATTAGCCCTGCGACAATATGTCGCACTGCGGGAAGAGTGGAGCGCTCCGGGCTAGGCTTCCAGCGCGCCAGGGTGCATCCGCCCGTCTGGATCCAGCGCGTGCTTGATCCGTGCCGCCAGTTGGCCGGCGCCATCTTCCAGCACCGACCGATAGGCGAAATAGCGCCCGATCTGGGCATGGACCGCGTCATGGGCGTCCATCGCGAGGCGGATGGCGTCCCGGGCTTGCCGGACCAGGGCCCTGGCCTGGACCGCATCGTGGCGGCCCGCGAAACGCTCCCGGTGCCTGTCCGACAGATAGTACAGGTGTAGCGGCGTCAAGGCATCGTTCCAGTAGAACATGGGTTCGATCGTGACGTAGGGCCCGGTGGAGGAGAGCGTCCAGGTGTAGCGGATGCCATGCGCGTCAAATTCGGCCGCCCGGTCCGCCAGCAGCCGCCGCAGCGCGGCCAGGCAGGACGGGGCCCGGGTCGGCGGCAGCACGCCGTGGACCGGCAGCCAGCGTTCTCCCTCCAGGCCGACGAAACCCCGGATCGAGAAGGGCCGGGCATGCAGGCGGCGGGGGACGTCGGCATCGATCTCGGTGGCCTGCCGCCCGCAGTCGGCGCGCACGGCGGCCAGCACGCTGTCGGCCGCGTCCTCGGTCGCGCCTTCCACCGTGACGTGCAGGGCCCATGCCGCCTCCGCCCCGGGACCGTTGCCGGGGCCGTTGGCCACGACGCGCATGGCCAGGCCCGCCTGGAGCAGGCGCGTCATGACGTCGACGCTCGTCGCGCCGTCCGGGCAGGAGAAGGAGGCGAAGCGCACCGGGCGCACCGGCACCAGCCGCAGGCAGATCTCGGTCTTGACGCCGTAGGCGCCGCAGTCCCCCAGGAACATGCCCGTCAGGTCCGGCCCCCAGTAACGCTGAAAGGCCGATCCCTGGCGGCGCGCGCCCGAGCCGGTGCGCGCAATGGTGCCGTCGGCCAGCACCACCGCCAGGCCGATGATGCCGTCCATGCCGCCGGGCATGCCCTGCGACGCGGCGCCGCCCACCGTGGTGTGGACTCCGGAGATGGGCATGGGCTGGGCCGGCTTGAGGCCGTGGGGCGCCAAGGCCCGGGCCAGGGCTTCCCAGGGAGTTCCCGCGCCGACCCGCGCATGGCGGTCATCGGCGTGGATGTCGATCGTGGCCAGGTTGGCGGTATCGACGATGATCGCCGCGCCGCCGGGCACGCCGCCTCCGGAATAGGACAACCCCGCGCCACGGGCGATGAGCGGCAGTCCGTGCCGGGCGGCCACCCGTGCCAGGCGCGCGGTTTCCTCGGTGGAGCGGGGCTTGACCACGGCCGCTGCCGGCCGTTGCCACGGCCAGTCGATGAGGTCGGACGAGGCCAGGGCCAGCGCCCGCGGGTCGAGGATGACGTTCTCTTGCCCCGCGATGGCCACGAGCTGCGCCAGGCAGTCGCCGGGCAGGGGGGCAAGGGCGTCGTCCCGGGCGGGGGGCGTCATGGCTTGCCCGCCTTGCGGCCGGCTTCACCGCCCTTGGGCCTGGAGGCCGTCCTGGTGGCGGCCTTGGTCGGTGTCCTGGAGGCCGCCTTGGTGGGTGTCTTGGCCGGGCGTCCGGCCTTCACGCCGGCCTTCACCTTGGACGGGGGCGCGTCTTCGGCCTCGGGAGCAGGCTCCACGGGGGCGGGAATCATGTCCGGCGGGCAGTACAGGGCGCCCATCAGGAACCGGCTCATGCCGACGGCCACGTCGTTGACGCCCAGGCGGCCGTCGGCGCGGAACCATTTGGTGATCCAGTTGATGGACCCGAGCATGGAAAACCCCGCCAGCAGACTGTCGTCGCAGTGGAATTCGCCGGCCTTCATGCCTTCTTCGATGAGCTTGCGCACGCCGCGCTCGAACTCGTCCCGGCGCGCCACGTAGACATCGCGGTTCTCGGGCCGCAGGTTTTCCAGGTCGGTCAACAGCACGCTGCCCAACCCGTCCTTCAGGATGCCGACGATGTGGCCGGCCAGCAGCTGCTGCAGCCGTTCGCCGGGCGAGCCCCTGGCCTGGCGCGCGCGGCGCAGCGCCTCCAGGCTCGCATCCATCGCGCGCATGTGGCACTGGTAGAGGATGTCCTGCTTGTCGGTGAAGTAGTAGTAGAGGTTGCCTTTGGTGATGCCGAGTTCGTCGGCGATGTCCTGCATCGTGAGCGTCGACAGTCGGCCGCTGCTCAGCACGCTGGCAACGCTGTTGAGGATGGCGTCTCGGCGTGTCGCCTTGCCGACGCGCCGTCCGTCCCAGCGCGTGGCCGGGATCGTGGTGGAGGTGTCTTCTGGCATAAGAAATTTTGTATTTGACTTTTGGTTCAAATCGAAGATAGAGTGCCGACGTTGGTTTTTGACTTTATGTTCAAAAACTATATTCCGCATCGCGAGATGCGTCAACTCGGAGTCTTTGCTCATGCCCGGCAGCGCAGCATTGTCCGGTGGCTCGGCCATGGAGTACCTGGCCAGACCACTGTCCGAAGGAATGGCTTTCCACGGACCTTCCAAAACCCTGACCGACGCGCACTTCCTGCTGTTTTCCGGCATTACCGGGGACGTGCACCGCAGTCACTACGACGTCGAGTACGCAAAGAATACGCGGTTCGGCAAGCCGCTGGCCCATGGCCTGCTGCTTGCTTCCCTGACGGCGCTCGGCGCGTCGGAACTGCGCGATCACATCGAAGGCTTCGTGCTGGTCGAGCAGGGGTGCCGCTATCTGCATCCGGCAGCGGTGGGGGATACGGTCCGCCCCTGCTTCGTGATCGAGAAGATCTGGGAAGAAGGCCACCGCAAATACTGCCGCGTGGCCACCCGCCTGGAGAACCAGCACGGCAGGCACTTGCTGGAAGGATTCCACTGCTATCGCATCATCGTCCCCGGACAGGAGCAGACCGATGACTGAACGGATTTCCGTCGCCATCGTCGGTGCCGGCATAGGCGGGCTCGCGGCCGCGGCCCTGTTGCGGCAGGCCGGGATCGACGTCCGCGTCTACGAGCAGGCGCCACGGTTCGCCCGGGTCGGCGCCGGCATACAGATGGCACCGAATGCGTGCAAGGTGCTGCGCAGGATCGGTGCGGAAGACCGCCTGCGCGCGCATGCGCTGGTTCCGGAGTCCAGCCTGAACCGCGACTACGATACCGGCGTCGTCACCAATGAATTTCCCATCGCCGGCCACGTCGAAGCCCGCTATGGCGCGCCCTTCCTGTGCCTGCATCGCGGAGACCTGCACGCCGCGCTGGAGTCGGCGGTTCCCGCCGAGGACATATCGCTGGGCAAGAAGCTGGAAGCGCTGAGCCAGGACGGCCGGGGCGTGACGCTGTCTTTCGCCGATGGCACGCAGGCGAGCGCCGACATCGTGGTCGGCGCCGACGGTGTCCACTCCCGGGTGCGCGAGATCATCCTCGGGCCCGAGCAGCCCGTGTTCACCGGACGCATCGCCTACCGCGCGACCTTTCCGGCCGAGCGCCTGGGCGAGCACCGCATCGAGCGTTCGCGCATCAAGTGGTGGGGCAAGGATCGCCATATCGTCATGTACTACACGACCGAGGCCGCCGACGAGGTGTACTTCACCACCAGCGTGCCGGATGACGGCAAGTGGGCCACCAGCGAATCCTGGTCCACCAAGGGCGACCTGGGCGAGCTGCGCGCGGCCTTCGCGGAATTCCACCCGCAGGTGAGGGCGGTCCTGGATGCGTGCCCGGAGGTCTACAAGTGGGCGCTGCTGGCGCGCGACCCGCTGCCTCGCTGGACGGAGGGGCGTGTCGCGCTGCTGGGGGACGCCTGCCATCCGATGCCGCCGTACATGGCGCAGGGCGCCAGCGCCGCGCTGGAGGACGCCGCCATCCTGGCCCGCTGCGTGGTCGAGGCCACGCCCTCGACCGCGGCCGCGGCCCTGCGGCGCTATGCCGACACGAGGTTGCCGCGCACCTCGAAGCTCCAGCTCTCGGCCAAGGCCAACAACTGGATGCGCAACGATACCAATCCGGACTGGGTATACGGCTACGACGCCTGGACCGAGCCCCTGGCGGCCGTCCGCTGAGCGGAGCCTTCTTGCAGGGAAGCGCCATCCCTTGCGAGGCGGCAAGGGATCTCTTGCTGGTAGTCAACCATTCGGGAGCATCACATGAAACGATTTGCCATTTCGATCTTGTCCGCCGTTGTCGCCGCCACGCTGCCGGCCGCTGGTTCCGCGGCCGACCCGGGCTATCCCAACCGGCCCATACGCCTGATCAATCCCCAGGCCGCCGGCGGGACCTCCGACGCCATCTCGCGCCTGTTCGCCGAGAAACTGGCCATCGAGCTGGGCCAGCCGGTCGTGGTCGAGAACAAGGTGGGCGCCAGCACGATGATAGGCGCGGATGCGGTGGCCAAGGCCGCCCCCGACGGCTATACGCTGCTGACCGCGTCGGTCACGACGCTGGCGATCAACCCCAGCCTTTTCGCGAAAATGCCCTATGACCCCATCAAGGATTTCGAACCGATCTCGGTCATGGCGGAGAATCCCTATTACCTGATGGCAAGCCCGATGCTGCCGGCCAACAATGTCCAGGAACTGATCAAGCTGGCCAGGTCGCAGCCGGGCAAGCTCAACTACGCATCGCCGGGAACCGGCACCTCGCCCCAACTGGTCGGCGCGCTGCTGGCGTCGATGGCGGGCATCGACGTGGTGCATGTCCCGTACAAGGGGACCAGCACGGCCGAAGTGGACATGGCGGCGGGGCGCGTGCAATTCATGTTCAGCGGCAGCGGCCTTCCGACCATCAAGGCGGGACGGGCCAAGGCGTTGGGGTACACCGGCACGAAGCGTTCGGCGGAAATGCCCGATCTGCCCACGGTGGCGGAGCAGGGGTTGCCCGGCTTCGAGGCCGCGGTCTGGAACGGCCTGGTGGCGCCGGCCGGCACGCCGCCCGCGATCATCGACAGGCTGGCCAAGGCCGTAGCGAGGATCGCCAGGATGCCAGACGTGCAGGAGCGCATGGCCTCGTATTCGGCGGTGGCGGTGGGCAGCACGCCCCAGGAGTTCGCCGCGCTCATCCGGCGGGATACCCAGAAGTGGGGCGACATCGTCCGCAAGACCGGCGTGCGCCTGGACTGACGCAGGATTCCCCCGGGGCGGCGGCGACGCCGCGCCATGTTCCATCCTTTCTTGAAGATCCGACAATGCTAGACCGCAAACCCGCCACAGACAGACAGGCCAAGGCGACGGGGCCGCTGCAGGGCATCCGCGTCATCGATCTGACCACGACCATCCTGGGGCCGCTGGCGACCCAGACCCTGGGCGACATGGGCGCCGACATCATCAAGATAGAGTCGCCCATCGGCGACCTCAACCGCCAGATAGGGCCGGCGCCCCATCCCGGCATGGCCGCTTTTTTCGCCAACGTGAACCGGAACAAGCGCAGCGTGGTGCTGGACCTGAAGCAGCCCGCCGCGCTGGACGCGCTGATGCGGCTGATCGATACCGCGGATGTGTTCGTGCACGGCATGCGCCCCAAGGCGGCCGAGCGGCTGGGCATCGACTACGCGGCGGTCTCCCGGCGCAATCCGGCCATCGTCTACGGGTCGGCGTCGGGATACCGGCACGACGGCCCGCGCGCCAACCTGCCGGCCTACGACGACATCATCCAGGGCGAGTGCGGCCTGGCCGGACTGGTGGGCCGGACGGCCGACGAGCCGCGCTACATCCCGACCGTGATCGCCGACAAGTTCACGGGGCACATGCTGGCGTCGGCGATCGCCATGGCGCTGTTGAGCCGGGAACGGACGGGGAAGGGCCAGGAAGTGCATGTCCCCATGTTCGAGACGATGCTGTCGTTCCTGCTGGTGGAGCATCTGTGGACGCGCGCCTTCGACGATGGGCAGGGCACGCTCGGCTATACGCGCCTGCTGACCCGGCATCGCCGGCCCTATGCCACGCGCGACGGCTACATCTGCATCATGGCCAACACCGACGCGCACTGGAAAGCCCTGCTGGCGGCCCTGGACATACCGGAAGCCAGTACCGACCCCCGGTTCTCGACGCTGGAGGCCCGGTCGCGCAACGTCGACGAGATCTATTCGATCATCGCCGCGCGCATCGCCCACTACGGCACCGCCGAGCTGCGCGCCCGGCTCGATGCCGGCGATGTCCCGGCCGGGGCGATGAATACGCTGGAGGAACTGATGGACGATCCGTACCTGAAGGACACCGGTTTTTTCCATCGATACGAGCATCCCGGCGTCGGCCCCATGATGACCACCGCCGTCCCGGTCTATTTCTCGGAGACGCCCGCCACCATCCGTACGCCGCCGCCCATGCTGGGCCAGCACACGCGGGAAGTCCTGGCCGAGGCGGGACTGAGCGCGGGCGATATCGACGCGGCAACCACTGATTCCTGGAGAACACGATGAACGCATCCGCGCCGGAAAACCGGAGTACGTCCAGCCACTTCCTCGATGGCCTGCTGGAAGTGGGGATCGACTATCTGTTCTGCAACATGGGGACCGACCACGCCCCCATCATCGAAGAGCTGGCCGAGCGCCGCAAGCAGGGCCGCCGATCGCCCACGGTCTTCCTGTGTCCGCACGAGAGTACCGCCGCGCACATGGCCGGCGGCTACGCGGCGGTCACGGGCCGCGGCCAGGGGGTGCTGGTCCACGTCGACGTGGGAACCGCCAACGCATCGATGGCCATGCACAACCTGCTGCGCAGCCGCATCCCCGTGCTGCTGATGGCGGGCAAGGCGCCTTTCACGACCTCCGGCGAGCTGGTGGGCAGCCGCGATACCTACGTGCACTTCATCCAGGAGCCGTTCGACCAGGGCGCGCTGGTACGGCCGTACGTGAAATGGGAATGGACGCTGCCGTCGGGCGTGGTCGTCAAGGAGACGCTGCGCCGGGCGCACAGCGTGATGCATTCCGAGCCCAAGGGGCCGGTCTATCTCATGTTGCCGCGCGAGACGCTGACCGAGAACTGGCCCGACGACCGGATGCGCGCGTATCCGGCCGAACAGTTCGGCCCCCTGCAGGCGGGAGGCGCCGACCCCGAGGTGGTCGGGCGCATCGTCGATGCGTTGCTGGGCGCCGAGCATCCCATCCTGGTGACGGCCTATGCCGGCCGCAGCCCCCGGGCGTCCGCGGCCATCGAGGCCCTGGCCTTGCGCGCCGGCATCCGGGTGTTCGAATCGAACATGGTGAACAACATGTCGCACGAAGGGCCGTGCTTCTGCGGCGGCCAGCCCGGCCCGCACCTGGCGCGGGCCGATGTCGCCCTCATGGTGGACGTGGACGTGCCCTGGTTCCCGAGGGACGTCCGGTTCAACGAGCAGACCTTCTGGGTCCAGATCGACGTGGACGTGCTCAAGCAGGACTCGCCCATGTGGACCTTTCCCGCGAACCTGCGGGTGCAGGCAGACAGCGCCCGCGTGCTGGAGCAGGTGCTGGAGGAAATCGACCGGCGCGGCCCGGCGGATCTGGAGGCCGCCGCGCGCGCCCGCTGTGTCCGGATCGCCGAAGAGCGCCGCCGTGTCCGCGATGACGCGGCCAGGAAGGCGGCCGATCCCGGCGTCCCCGGACGGATCAATCCGCATTTCCTGTTCGCCGAGCTGGCGCGCCATATCGACGACCACGACATCATCATGAACGAGGCGGTCCGCAACGCGCCGGCCTTGGCGGCGCAGATTCCGAGGCCGATCCCCGGGACCATGGTGCGCGTGGGCGGCGGGGGACTGGGCGCTTCCGGCGGCATGGCGCTGGGGGCGAAGCTGGCCAGGCCCGACCGGATGGTGATCCAGGTCGTGGGCGACGGCAGTTTCTATTTCAACAACCCGAGTTCGGTGTTCGCGGTGTCGCGCCGCTACCAATTGCCGCTGCTGACCATCGTCCTGGACAACGGCGGCTGGTCGGCGGTCAAGCAATCCACGCTGCGCGTCTATCCCGACGGCGAAGCGCAGGCCCAGGACGCGTTCGAGGCGTCGCTGCCGGAGGGCGTGGAATACGCCAGGATCGGGGAAGCCTTCGGCGCCTATGGCGCCAAGGTTTCCGACCCGGAGCGTCTGGCCGGCGCCATCGGCGACTGCGTCGCCGCGGTCAAGTCGGGCCGGTCCGCGGTCTTGCATGTGCAGATCACGGCGTTCTGATTCCCCAACCCTCTTTCAGCAACTGAGCCGATATGTCCAACTCACCGTACACCACACTCCAGCTGTACATCGACGGCCAATGGCTGGACGGCGGCGGCAGGCTGACCGAAGCCGTGATCGATCCCTCGACCGAGGCGGTCATCGGCCATCTGCCGCACGCCTCATCCGCCGACCTGGACCGGGCGCTGGCGGCCGCCGCGCGCGCCATGCCTGCCTGGGCCGCCACACCGGCGTTCGAGCGGGGGCGCCTGCTCAAGCGGACGGCCGACCTGATCCGCGAGCGGCTCGAGCACATCGCGCGGATCTTGACGATCGAGCAGGGCAAGCCGCTGCGCGAGTCCCGGATCGAGGTCGCCCTGACCGCGGACATATTCGAGTGGATGGCCGAGGAGGGCCGGCGGGCCTACGGCCGCATCGTGCCGGCGCGCCATCCCGATCTGTGCTGGAGCGTGCACCAGGAACCGGTCGGCGTGGTCGCGGCGTTCGCGCCCTGGAATTTTCCCGGGACCACGCCTTCGCGCAAGATGGCCGGGCCCTTGGCCGCCGGCTGCGCCTGCATCCTGAAGGCGTCCGAAGAAACCCCGGGTACCGCCATCGAGCTGACGCGCGCGCTGCATGACGCGGGCGTCCCGCCGGGAGTCTTCAACCTGGTCTTCGGCGTGCCCGCCGAGGTGTCCGATCATCTGATCGGGTCGCCCGTCGTGCGCAAGCTGACCTTCACCGGCTCCACGGCCGTCGGCAAGCATCTGGCGGGCCTGGCCGCGAAGGGACTGAAGTCGACCACGATGGAGCTGGGTGGCCATGCCCCGGTGCTGGTCTACGACGACGTCGATCCGGCGGCCGTCGCGCGGCAGGCCGTTGCCTCCAAGTTCCGGAATGCCGGGCAGGTCTGCGTGTCGCCGAGCCGCATCTTCGTGCAGGACGGCATCTATGAGGAGTTCGTGGCGCATTTCATCGACCAGACCCGCGCCATGCACATCGGCTCGGGACTGGACGAGCGCAACGCGATGGGGCCGCTGGCCAATGCGCGGCGGCTGGCCGCCATGGGCGAATACGTGGCGGACGCGCGAGAGAAGGGCGCGGCGATACGCACGGGCGGTGCCCGGCGTGAAGGTTCCGGGTTCTACTGGGAGCCGACCGTCGTGACCGACATACCGGCCACGGCCCGCATCCTGCACGAAGAGCCCTTCGGGCCGATCGCCTCGCTGATCCGGTTCCGGAACGAAGCCGAGGTGCTGGGACAGGCCAACGCGTTGCGCTATGGCCTGGCATCCTACGTCTTCACCTCGGACCTGGATCGGGCAACCCGTGCGTCGCAGGCTCTCAAGGCCGGCCTCGTGGGTATCAACACGTTTACGATCAGCGGCCCGGAAACGCCGTGGGGCGGGGTGGGAGACAGCGGCTACGGCAAGGAGGGCGGCATCGAGGGATTGCAGGGGTACATGAGCGTGAAGTTCGTCTCCCAGGGCCCGGCGGCACGGCGCCCTCGCTGAATTCCTCGTTCGAGACAGGCCCCGGATCGGGGGTGCGGCCAGGGCCGCACCCCCGATCCGCCGTGGGGCCGCGTATCAGGCCGCGGGGGCCGAGCCGATGACCGCCATCGCCGAGATTTCGATCAGGGCGTCCTTGCGCAGCAACCCGGCGACCTTGACGCCGCTGGAGGTCGGGCGCGCCGTGGTGAAGAACTCGCGCCGCACGTCGGCCGTGCCGGCATAGTTCTCGGTGGTGACGAAGAAGTCGTGGGTCTGGACGATGTCGTTGCAGGAGCCGCCGGCAGCCTTGAGCAGGGCGTCGAACTTGCGGAAGATCTGGCGCGTCTGTTCGACGATGTCGCCGGGCGCGGTGATGGTGCCGGCCTCGTCGGTGCCCGTGGTGCCCGACAGCCAGACCATGTTGCCTATGCGCAGCGCGGGAACGTAGGTGTATCGGTCGGGCCAGGACTTGCCTTGGGTGAGGATCTCGCGGGCTTCCTGCATGTCGGTCGTCTCCAGAATCCAGGTGTGGGAGGGGTCGTCTTTGATCAATTTGACTTTGCGTTCAAAACCATACATGCTTGGTTTCATCGAGTCAATTGGAATGCGCATCGCCATGTCTTGTGCCCCCACGCGATTCTTCGAGGACTTCGAGGTCGGAGCCCGCTATCCCACGCGCACGCGCCTGATCACCGAGGCGGACCATGATGCCTTCTGCCGCCTGGTCGGCTACGAAGTACCTTTGTTCCTGGATGACGGCCATGCGCGCGACCGGGGGTTGCCCGGGCGCATCTGCCCCAGTCATCTGGTGATGTCGTTTTCCACCGCGATGACGGGCGACTTGCTCGAAGGCTGCGTGATCGCGCTGGTGGGCGTGGACGAGGCACGCTTCCTCAAGCATGTGCGGCCGGGGGACACGCTGCGCACCGAGGTGGAAATCGTTTCCAGACGGCCGACGTCCAAGCCCGATCGTGGCCTGATCGTCATGCGCGACCACGTGTACAACCAGCACGGCGAAGAGGTGTTCCACAACGACAAGTCCGTGCTGGTCAGGCGCAGGGCCTGACCCGCCGGCATCGCGTTTTCCGGCGTGGCGGGCGAGGCCGCCGACCGGCGTCCTATTCGGGTTCGGGGCCCCGCTCGGGGCCGGGCCGCTTGGCCAGCTTGCGCTGCAGCGAGCGCCGGTGCATGTTGAGCAGGCGGGCGGCGGCGGAGACGTTGCCGCCGGTTTCATGCAGTGCCTGCTGGATGTGTTCCCACTCCAGGCGGTGGAGGGGAATCATGGTCGATTCCACCGTGACGGCCTCGGCCTTCTCCAGGCCCAGCGCGCGCAGGATCATGTCGGCGGTGGCGGGCTTGGGCAGGTAGTCGTCGGCGCCGCGCTTGATGGCGTCGACGGCGGTCGCCACGCTGGCGTAGCCGGTCACGAGCAGGATGCGCATGTCGGCGCGCAGGGCACGCAGCGGCTTGATCAGCGTAAGCCCCGAGTCGTCGCTGCTGAGCTTGAGGTCGACCAGCGCGAAGCCGGGGCGGATCTCGTCGGCGATGCGCAGCGCTTCGGCGATGGTGGTGGCGGTGCGGGTTTCGAGTCCGCGCCGGGCCAGGCTGCGCTGCAGGGTGCGCAGGTAGAGTTCGTCGTCGTCGACCAGCAGGCCGGTATCCAGGTCAGTCATCATGAGGTCACAGTGGTTTCCACGGGGAGTTGGAACTGGATGCGCACGCCGCCGCCCTCGGCGGCGGTCATGGTCATGTCTCCGCCCAGGCGTTCGACCGTGGCGTGCGACAGCGCCAGGCCCACGCCCAGGCCGCCGGGCTTGCCGCTGCGGAACAGCGTGGCGGGCAAGAGCGGCTGGTCGGGGTTCAGGCCGCGTCCGTAGTCGCGCACCACGCCACGCACCATGCCGCCCTTGCATTCCAGGTGCAGGTCCACGTAGGGGGCGCCGGCCTGGACGCCGGCATCGGCGGCATTGTTCAGCAAGGCCTGGAGCAGGTGGGCGACCGAGGGTTCGACGCGCAGGCCGCGGGGCAGGACACCCGTGCGGTGCAGTTCGACCGTGGGGCGGACCAGCTTCCACTGCTCCACCACACGTTCCAGTTCCACTTCGGTTGGGACCGCCAGATTGCGCACGCGTTCCCGGCACAGGCCCAGCAGTTCGGTCAGCATCTCGGTGTCGGCGCGCAGGTCGTCGGTGTCGGCCTGGGCGGCGATCTCGTCGGCCAGCAGCGTCATGGTGGCCAGCGGGGTGTTCAGTTCATGCGCCATCGAGGCGGCGTGGGTGGCCAGCGCCACGATGCCCTCGTTGCGCGCGAAGCGTTCGCGCAGGTCGGCCAGTTCGCGCTCGCGGTTGCGCAGGTCGGCCGCCAGCCGGGTCGAGAAGATCAGGATCACGCTGACCGAGATCAGGAAGCTGGCGGCGATACCCCACAGCAGCAGTTCGTAGGCGTCGCCAGGAGCGTGCAACGGGTGGCCGAAAATGGCCGCCGCGGCATAGCCGATCACGCCCGCGCCGGCGGTGGCGTAGGCCCAGCGGTTGGGCAGGGCCATCGCCGCCAGGGCGATCAGGACCAGGAACAGCAGGCCGAAGGGGTTGCTGATGCCGCCGCTCCAGGCGACCATCCAGGCCAGCACGACGATGTCGACCAGCATGTGCAGGAAGGCGGTGGCATGCGAGGGTTCGTCGCCGGTGCGCAGGCGCCAGCCGGCGTAGAGGTTGAACAGGATAAGGGTGGCGACGCCGCTCCACAGCATGCCCAGGGGCAGGTCCACGCCCAGTGGACCGCTGGCGATGAAAATGGTGGCGGCCTGGCCGCCTATGGCAAGCCAGCGCAGGCTGGAAAGCGTGCGTAGGAAAGAGATTTCTGTGCGGTTCATACGATGGAAGACGGCCGGCGGCGGGCGCGCCGGCAGGCTCCATTATGGCGCACGCGGCAAAGGTGCCGCCGATCGGCGGCCCGTGCTCAGGCGTGGGAGGCGGGCGGCTGTCCCCGGCGCAGGGCCAGGCCCAGCATGACGAGCGTGATGCCCTGGAACAGCAGGTCCAGGGACAGCAGCAGGCCCAGGATCCACAGGCTGTTCTCGGGCCAGCCCATGGCCACCAGCAGTCCGGCCAGCAGCGTGACGGCGCCCGACAGCGCCAGCCAGCCCCAGCCCTGCTGGCCGCGGTGCTGGAACCAGATCCACAGGCGCAGCGCGCCCGAGGCAATCAGGAACGCGCCCAGCAGCAGCGTCAGCACCGCCGCGCCGGCCAGCGGGTTGTACAGGGCGACGCCGCCGGCGATGGCATAGAGCAGGCCGCCCAGGGTCCAGAACAGGAAGCCTCGCCAGTCCTTGACGCGCCAGGCCTGCACCAGTTGGCCGATGCCCGCCACCAGCATCATCGCGCCGACGAACAGGACGCTGGCGACGGTGGCGGCCAGGACGTAGGCCCCGGCCACGAAGCCGAGGACCAGCATCAGCACGCCCAGGGCGACGAACCAGCCCCATCGCGCGCCCAGCGTTTTCAAGGTTTCCGTCAGATCGACGCCGCCCGGCACGGGCGTGGGATTCGGAGCATCTGCCATGTCTGTTCCCTCCTTGGTGTGGTACGCCGCATCCCCATATGCGGTGTATCCACCGCATACGGTACCAGCGTCCAGCCGGGCGCGTGCGGCAAATCTTGTAACCGCCCGGGCGGGAGGTGTCGCGCCTCATCGTGTGCTATTGGCCAGGTCCGGGCGCGCCCTGGCGTCCGGATGGCGCCGCTCAGGGCTGGCCCGCGCCGGCGGGAGGGGACGCGCGGCGCATATCGGCGCAGGCGAGACCGAAAATGGCCAGGCCGCCCACGGCCAGCAGCAAGCCGACCCAGCCGGTGGAGGCCCAGCCCAGGCCGGCCGATATGGTCAGGCCGCCCAGCCACGCGCCCAGCGCGTTGGCGAGGTTGAAGGCCGAGTGGTTCAGGGCCGCGGCCAGCGTCTGCGCGTCGCCGGCGACGTCCATCAAGCGGATCTGGAGGGCCGGCCCGATGGCGACGACGGTGCCGATCAGGAAGACGTTGAACGCGCCCAGCCAGATGTTGGACGCGGTCAGGCAGAACAGCCCGAGCACCAGCCCCGACCAGACCAGCAGTCCGCCTATGGTGGGCATCAGCGCCTTGTCCGCGAGCCGCGAACCGGCCAGGTTGCCGGTCACCATGCCCACGCCGAACAGCGCGAGGACGAAGGGAACCCCATGCACCGGCAGGCCGGCGAGTTCCATCAACGTGGGCTTGATGTAGCTGAATACCGCGAACATGCCGCCGAAGCCGATCGCGCCTATGCCCAGCGTCAGCCAGACCTGCTTGCGGCGCAGCGCGCCGAGTTCGCGCCAGGGGCTGGCGCCTTCGCTGGCGGGGATGTCCGGGATCCAGCGCCAGACCAGGAGCGAGGCCAGGATGCCGATGACACCCACCAGCGCGAAGGCGGCGCGCCACCCCAGCCACTGGCCGAGGCCGGTGGCCAGCGGAACGCCGATCAGCGTGGCCACGGTCAGGCCCAGCATGACGTAGCCGACGGCCCGGGCGCGCTGGCCCGCGGGCGCCAGGTGCGCGGCCACCAGGGCAGCCACGCCGAAGTAGGTGCCGTGGGGCAAGCCCGTCATCAGCCGCATCAGGATCATGGACAGGTAGCCCGGCGCCGCCGCGCTGGCGAAATTGCCCAGGGAGAAGAAGATCATCAGGGCCACGAGCAGCGCGCGGCGCGGCATGCGGGCGCCCAGTACCGCCAGCACCGGCGCCCCGACGACGACACCCAGGGCATAGGCGCTGATCAGGTGTCCGGCGGCGGGGATGGAGATGCCGAGGTCCTGGGCCGCGTCGGGCAGCAGTCCCATGATGACGAACTCGCCGGTGCCGATGCCGAATCCTCCCAGCCCGAGCGCGAGCAGGGCGCGGCCGAAGGAGGGCGGCTGGACGGAAGCGGCGGGCGAATCCGGCTGGGAGGATGGCGGCGAGGAGGGGGCGTGCATGGAGGAGAACGGGGCCGCGGGAGCGGGAAATGCGGGTGCGATAGCTTAGCAGGTGCAGGTTGCAGTGCACAAAAAACACGGGGGCGCGGCGCGGTGGGGCGGCGCCGGCCTCGGGCTATGATGCGGGGCTCATGCGCGGTCAGCCCCCGGATCGCCGCGCCGGATTTCCACGAAGGAGGCCCCATGAGCGACATCACCATCTACCACAATCCCGCCTGCGGCACATCGCGCAAGGTCCTGGCCCTGTTGCAGGAACGCGGATTCGAACCCACGGTCGTCGAGTACCTGAAGACGCCCCCCAGCCGCGACACGCTCAAGGGCTTGATCGCCGCGACCGGATTGCCGATGCGCGAAGCGATGCGGGTCAAGGGCAGTCCCTACGAGGAACTCGGACTGGGCAACCCGAAGTGGAGCGACGACGATCTGCTCGATTTCATGATGCAGCATCCCATCCTGATCAACCGCCCCATCGTCGTGGCGCCGCGAGGCACCCGGCTGTGCCGGCCGATGGAGGTCGTGCTGGACATCCTGCCCTAAGGCCTCGCCGCCGCGTCCGCGCCGAGGCTGCCGCGTTCGACGCGGTTGCGGCCAAGCTTCTTGGCCGTGTACAGCGCCGCATCGGCCGCCGCCAGCGTGCGTTCGTAGTCCGGGTGGTCGGTGTGCATGGCGAGCCCCAGGCTGATGGTGGCCTGCAGCGGGACGTCGCCGGGCAGCATGATGCGTTCGGCCGCCACCTGCTGGCGCAGCCTTTCAGCGATGTGCCAGGCCTGTTCTTCGCTGGTCTCCACCAGTACCAGCAGGAACTCTTCGCCGCCGTAGCGGAAGGCATAGTCGCTGCTGCGCATGCCATTGAGCAGGACGGTGGCGACGCTGCGCAGCGCCAGGTCTCCCGCGTGATGGCCATAGCGGTCATTGATGGACTTGAAGTGGTCGACGTCCACCATGATCAGTGCGAACGAGGACCGCGCACGCAGGGTCAGGGCGACCTCGCGCCTGAGCACGGTGGGCAGGAAGCGCCGGTTCATCAACTGTGTCAGGGCGTCCCGGCCGCTTTCGAGTTCCGACATCTGCTCGAACAGGACTCCCAGCAACTGTTTGACCTGGGATACGTTCTCGCGGACGCCACGCAGCAGTTGCGTGCGGGGCGCGGGTTGCCCGCCGGCGGCGCGGGCGTCCCGGAGCCGCGCGTCGATCGCGGCGATCAAGCCGCTGATCGCCTGGATTTCGGGCGTTTCGCCGAAGCTGGGCTGGCCCTTGTGCGTGAACCACAGCCCGAACGTGGACGCTGACAGGTCCTGCACGTCGGCCAGCGGTCCGTCGGTCGCGATCTGGTAGACCAGGCCGTTTTCCCAGTCCAGCAAGGACGCCCGCTGGCGCTCGCGCTCAGTGCCCAGGTTCTGCATCAGCGAGAACAGGCGGTAGGCCTCGTCGCTGCGCGCGGACCGTTCGTGCGAGCGCGAATACGAGGCGGTCATCGCCTCCATCGACAGGTCCAGCACCTGCGAGACGTAGAGCATGGCGGTTTGCCGGTCGCGTTCCCCGGAGCCCTCGCCGCACAGGCGTTCCAGCAGGCGCAGCTTCAGCCGCCGGGCGCCCCGGGCAACCAGCGTGACGGGAATACCCAGGCGGGCATGCACATCGCCTATCACCCGCTGCGTGGCGATCAGGCCTTCGATGCCCGCCGGATCGGCGGTGGTCAGGACATCCCGCAGCCATTTCTGCAGCGAGGCGTGCAGGCGTTCGTGCACCTGCTGGCTGGACAGGAAGACCGAGGCTTGTTCGTCGGCCAGCATGTGGTCGTAGAAGTCGTCGGCCAGTTCGCGCACGTTGCCGTGCACGATGCCGGACAGCAGGTCGCGGCCGGGTGGTGAGAGGCGGGCCATCAGGTCGCGCCATTCTTCGGCAAGCAGGGTCTCGGAGAAATGATTGTCTTGAGGCATGGAGCGGGGAACGGAAGGCGGATGCGGTCGGACCGGATTAGAGCAGGATCCTGCCTTCGATGCAGTCGGCCACGTCGCCGCCCACCCAGATGCCGTCCGTTTCACGGCTGACGTGGACCCGCCCGGCCCGGCCCAGGGCGGTACCCTGGCTGGCGACGTAGCGGTCGGGGGCGCGCCCCGAACCAATCAGCCATTGCGCGATGCCGGCGTTCAGGCTGCCGGTCACGGGGTCTTCCGGCACGCCCAGGCCCGGCGCGAAGGCGCGCACCTCGAACCGGGCCTCGGTGCCGTCCACGGTGGGATCCCAGGGCGCGACCACGCCGATCTTGAGCATGCCCATGGCCGCGTGGTCCGGCTCCAGCGCCAGGACCTGCGCGCGCGAGGCGAGCATGACCGCCATCCAGGCCGGCCCGTTGTCCACCCAGTTGGCGGCGAGGATGGCCGCGGGCGGGATGCCCAGGCCGCGCGCCGCCTGCGCGAGCGTGGCCGGGTCGACGTCGCCCGCGCGGCGCAGGGGCGGTGCCGCGAACGCGAGGCGTCCCTGCGAGCGACGTATCCGGACCAGCCCGACGCCGCATTCCTGCACGATGTCCGGGCCGCCCGGCTGGCCGCCCGCCCGCAGCCAGGCGTGGCAACTGCCCAGCGTGGGGTGCCCGGCGAAGGGTAGTTCGCCGGCCGGCGTGAAGATGCGTACGCGGTAGTCGGCGCCGGCCTGGGTGGGGCGCAGCAGGAAGGTGGTCTCGCTCAGCCCGGTCCATCGGGCGAGCGCGGCCATGCGGGTTTCATCGAGTCCATCGGCGCCGTGCACGACGGCCAGGGGATTGCCCCGCAGCGGAACCGCGGTGAACACGTCCACCTGGCTGAAGCCGTGGGGGGAGGGGACGGGTGTCGTCGTCATGGGCGTATCAACTCAAACGTAGCTGGACAGCAGGATGTTGGTTTCGGTGTTCGCGATGCCGGGGATCAATCGTATGCGTTCGAGCGCGCGGTCGAAATCCTCGAGACTCGCGGCCCGCAGCTCGGCCACGATGTCCCACCGGCCGTTGGTGGTGTGCAAGGCCTGGATGGCCGGTTCGCCGCGCAGGGACTGCAGGACGCGGCGGGCCGTGTTGCCTTCGATTTCTATGCTCATCCAGGCGCGGATGCCCCGGGGCTCGGCATCGGGCCGCAGGCGCACGGTATAGCCGACGATGATTCCCTGTTCCTCGAGGCGGGCCAGGCGGTTCTGGACCGTGCCGCGCGAAACCTGGAGCTTCTGGGCAAGGGTGGAGACCGGCGTGCGCGCGTTGTCGCGCAGCAGGGCGATCAAGCGATGGTCGACGTCGTCCATGGCGGTATCCCCGGCGCGTGAGAGCGATGGCAAAACGATAGCAGAGTCTGGCGTTATGGCAATCCATGGGAAGAAATGCCCAGTTTCTTGCACTCCATCTTGGCGTCACGGACGAGCAGAATGATGGGGAGGCCAGTCCGGCCGCGCATGTCGCAAGGAGCTAGCGTGAAGACCCAAGCCAGGATCCTGATGGTCGAGCCCCGGTATTTCGATGTCAGCTATCGCATCAATCCGTGGATGCAGCCCGATGCGTGGGCGCGCGACCCCGACGGGTGCGCGGCCGCCGCGAACGGCGCGTCGCGGGCCCTGCGCCGCGCGCTGGCGCGCGCGGGCTGCGAGGTGGTCCTGCGCGCGGGCAGTCCCGGTCTCCCCGACATGGTCTTTCCCGCGAATGCGGCCATCGTGCTGGATGGCCGGGCCCTGATGGCCCGCTTCCGCTATCCCCAGCGCCAGGGCGAGGAAGCGGCCTTCCTGGAGATGTTCCGCGCGCTGCGCGACGAGGGCTCGCTGGCCGAAGTGGCGCAGTTGCCCGGCGGATGCTTCCAGGAAGGGGCGGGCGACGCCATTTGGGACGCCAACCGGCAATGGTTCTGGGCGGCCTACGGCCCCCGGTCGTCGCGCGAGTCGCTGGCTCGCATCGGCGAGTTCTTCGGCAAGGAAACCGTGGCGATGGAACTGGTCTCCGATCGTTGCTACCACCTGGACGTGTGCTTCTGCCCGCTTGCCGGCGGCGAGATCCTGGTTTTTCCGCCCGCGCTGACCGCCCGGGCCCTGCGCAACCTGCATGAGCGCGTGCCCGCGGACAGGCTGATCGTGGCCACGGAAGAAGACCTGGCCCGCTTCAGCGTGAACGCGGTCAGCGTGGGCAGGGAGATCGTCATGGCCACGCCCACGGCGCGGCTGCGCGCTGTGTTGCAAGAACGGGGATACCGGGTGACACCGGTCGATCTCGCGCCCTTCATGATGTCCGGCGGGGGCGCCTACTGCATGACCTTGCGCCTGGACCGGGCGAGTCTGGCCGATTGCGCCGCGCCCGCTTCCGCCAGGGAGGCCGCGACGGCCTGAGGAGGGCATATGAAGACGCGCTATCTGGATGCGGCCACGGTGGCCCGCATGATCGGCGAACATGGGACGATACGCGTCATCGAGGAACTGGCGCGGCATATCCGCGACGATTACCTGCGCTGGCCGGAGTTCGAGAAATGCGCGCGGGTGGCGAATCATTCCAGCATGGGGGTGATCGAGCTGATGCCGGTATCCGACGGCAGGCGCTATGCATTCAAGTATGTCAACGGCCATCCGGGCAACGCGCTGAGCGGCCTGCCTACCGTCCTGGCATTCGGCGTCCTGGCCGACGTCGCGACCGGCTACCCCCTGCTGCTGGCCGACCTGACCCTGGCGACGGCGCTGCGTACCGCCGCGACCTCGGCGCTGGCCGCGCGCGCCATGGCGCGCGCGGACGCCCGTTCCATGGCGTTGATCGGCAACGGCGCGCAAAGCGAATTCCAGGCGCTCGCCTTCCATGCCCTGTTGGGCATCGACGAGATCCGCGCCTACGATATCGACCGCCGCGCCACGGACAAGCTCATGGCGAACCTGGCCGGGATCGACAGGCTGCGGGTGACGGCGGCCCAATCGGCCGAGGAAGCGGTGCGGGGCGCGGACATCGTCACCACCGCGACCGCGGACAAGCGCCGCGCGTCGGTGCTGCGGACGCAGTGGGTGGCGCCCGGCATGCACGTGAACGCGGTCGGCGGCGACTGCCCCGGCAAGACCGAGTTGCATCCGGCCATCCTGCGGCAGGCCCGCGTCGTGGTGGAGTACGAGGCCCAGACCCGGGTCGAAGGCGAGATCCAGCAACTGCCGGCGAACTCGCCGGTGGTGCCGTTGTGGCAGGTTCTGTCTGGCGCGCAGCCGGGGCGGGAGTCGCCGGAGCAGGTGACGGTGTTCGATTCGGTGGGCTTCGCGCTGGAGGACTTCTCGGCGCTGCGCTATCTGCTGGGCCTGGCGCAGGCCAGCGCGTCGGGACAGGACGTGCAGCTCGTGCCCGACCTGGCGGACCCGAGGGATCTGTATTCGCTGCTGGCGGGCCAGCGACGGGCCGTAGCGCCCGCGGTTACATCCTGACCCAGCCGCGCGCGATCATCAGGTGCAGCGCCAGGCCCAGCAGGAATCCGGCCGCGACGTTCCACATGCACAGGGCGGCGGTGGCCAGGACCACCAGGCGCTGGTTCCTGTCCGCCGGCAGCACGCTGCTGCCGAGCGCGAGCTGGGCGCCGGTCAGGAACAAGACCACGCCCAGGATGGACAGCGGAAACAGCTTGAACAGCAGCGCGACTCCCGCGCTGAAGAACAGCGCGAGCGCCAGCAGGATGACCCCCAGGATGACCAGCGCGCCGCCCGTGCGGGCGCCGAAGGCCACATGGCCGGCCATGCCGCCCGCGCCGTGGCACATGGGCACTCCGCCGACCACCGAGCTGAAGACGTTCATGATGCCGGTCGAGGTCGCCAGGCCAGTCTCGGACACCGGGCGCTGAGGAAACAGACGGTTGTTCTCTTCCTTGACCGCGATGACGGCGTTGCCCAGCGTGAGCGGAAGCTGGGGCAGGGCCAGCAGCGCCGCGCCGATCGCCAACTCGTGCAGGCTCACCTCCGACAGCGCGAACGAAGGCGAGGGCAGGCCCAGCGGGATCTGCGCCAGTTCATGCAACAGCGCGGGCTGGCGCCAGGCGCCCACCGCGGCGCCGAAGATGAGCAGCGCGAACATCGCGGGCAGGGTGCGGTTACCCATCAACAGCAGCGTGCCCACGCCGGCCAGCGCCGCGATGGGCCAGTCGGTCTGCATCATTTTCACGCCTTCGAGCATGAAGCCGAATCCCAGTCCCAGCATGATGCCCAGGACCACGGCGGGGGGGACCAGGCGCGTCACCCGGGTGGCCATGCCGCTCAGCCCCAGGAACAGCCAGGCGAGGCCGGTGGCGAGCGCGGCGCCGTAGACCGCGCCCGGAGTGACCACGGCGGTCTGGGCCGCCTGGGTGATCGCCACCGCGCCGATGGCCTTCATCGGCTGCACCGGGATGGGGGTCTTGTAGTGGAGGCCGCAGGCCAGCATGCACAGGCCGAAGGCGAACAACACGCCGAACGGATCGAGCTTGAGCACGCCGATATAGGCGGCAACGAAAGGAATCAGGGTGCCGAGATCGCCGAAGGCGCCTGCCCATTCCATGCGATCGTAGCGATTGCCCGTGGCGGCCGGTTGCGGCGCGGAGCGGCTGGCGGGTTCGCGCACCCGTATCCCCTTTCAATGCGGACGAACCAAAGGACGATTGTCGGCCACCCGGCGGGGTCTGTAAACAAGACAGGCCGCGCGGCGGTCCCGGGGGGCGTTTCAGGCGCAGGCCCGCGCGCGCAGTGTCCGGGACATGGCGTCCAGCATGCGTGCCCAGTCCCGGCGGACGCGTTCGGCCTCGGCCGCCCGGTCGACATCAAGCTGTTGGGTGACCTTGATCTTGCAGCCGGGTTCGGCGTCGATCAGCGCCACTGTGACAAGGTCTGGCCGCGGGGCGTCCGCCGCCTGCCATTCGAAGGCCAGGCAATAAGGCCGGTCCATGATCAGATAGTCGTCCCGGCACCCGGTTTCGCCGTCGGTCCGCCGCTGGGACAAGGCGGCCATGCAGGCATCGAAGACCGATTCGGCGGGCACGGGGAGATGCCGGACAGTGCAGACGTCTATCGTTCGGCTCATGCTGGCGTTTTCCTGACAAACGGGACATCCGGCGGATGCCGCCGGACAGGAGAGACGCAGCGTAGCGAATTTTGTGTACAGTGTCCACAATTCCCCGGACGGGGTGTCGGGATAGCCGGTGGACGTCAGCCCCAGGCGGCGCCCAGTTCGCGCGTCATCTGGGCCGCCGGCAGTTCGCGGCACGCGCCGGGGTTCTGGCCGCACCAGAGCGGGGAGAAATCGCCCGAGCCTTGCGCCTCGGCCTTGGCGCGCAAGGGCGCGATCGCCGAGGTGGCGAGGGGAAAGGCCGGCGCCGCCGGCGACATGGGCCCCAGTTCGCGCATGACCCGGTTCACGATGCCGCGCGCCGGACGGCCGGAAAACACGTTGGTGAGCGCGGTATGGGCGGCGGGATGCTTGAGCGCGGCACGGTGGATGGCGCTGATCGTGGACTCCGGGCAGAGCAGGTAGGCCGTGCCGGCCTGTACGCCGGCCGCGCCCAGCGTCCGCGCCGCCGCGACCGTGCGCGCATCGGCGATCCCACCCGCCGCCACCACCGGCACGCGCACCGCTGCCACGATCTGCGGCAGCAGCGCGAAGGTCCCCGACTGGATGTCCAGGTCGTCGGACAGGAAGAGGCCCCGGTGGCCGCCGGCCTCGTTGCCCTGCGCGATGATGACGTCGGCGCCGTGGTCTTCCAGCCAGCGCGCTTCGGCGACGGAGGTGGCCGACGACAGCACCCGGGATCCCCACGACTTCACACGGGCCAGCAAATCCGCCGATGGCAGGCCGAAATGGAAACTGACCACGGGAGGCCGGTAGGGTTCGACCAGGTCGGCGATCTCGGCCGTGAACGGCGCGCGCCCCGGGCCGGGCGGAATGCCGGCGGGATCGATGCCGAATTCCGCGTAGTACGGGCCGAGGGCCTGGCGCCATCGTGCTTCGCGCGCGGCGTCGGGTACGGGGGGCGTATGGCAGAAAAAGTTGATGTTGTAGGGCCGGTCGGTGCCCGCTCGCAGCGTGTCGAGTTCGGCGCGCAGCGCATCGGGCCCCAGCATCGCGCAGGGCAGTGACCCCAGGCCGCCCGCGTTGGACACGGCGATCGCGAGCGCGCTGCCCTGCGAGCCGGCCATGGGAGCCTGGATGACGGGAAAGGCGATGCCCAGCAGTTCGTGCAGATTCATGACGCGGCCTTGATGAGAAACGGAGGAAAGAGGGAAGGGGTGCCGGCGGGCAGGAGGTCGGCGAGCGTGTAGTGGTCCAGGTGTTGCAGGAAACGCTGCAGGGCGGCATCGAGGATGCCCGTCAGGCGGCAGTGGCCCGTCAGCACGCAGGTGCTGCCGGTGGCGTGGCATTCGACCAGGTGGAAATCCGGCTCCAGGTCGCGCAGCACGTCGCCCAGGCCTATCCGTTCGGGCGGCCGGGCCAGGCGCATGCCGCCGCCCCTGCCGCGCACCGTCTCCAGGTAGCCCAGTTGGCCCAGGCGATGGGTCACCTTCATCAGGTGGGCGGCGGAAATGCCGTGGGTCTGGGCGACCTCGGCGATCGTGCACAGCCTGTCGGCATGTGCGCCAACGTACATCAGCAGCCGCAGCGCATAGTCGCTCTGGACGGTCAGGCGCATGGCAGCTCGCGCGCCAGGCGGTCGGGATGGCGATGCATCTGGTAGCCCAGCCACAGGCTTTGCGCGATGCGGCGGGCCATGACCTGGGCTCGCCCGGCCATGGCCTGGTTCTCCTGTTCCCGGGCCGTCAGGTCGAACAGTTCCAGCCAGCGCGCGAACAGGGCCTCGTGCAGGTCGGGCAGGGCGGCGTGCCGCGTCATCGGTGTGCCGCCATAGCGCCGCGTACCGCGCAGGATGGAGGACCAGAAATCGGTGAGTTTGGAAAGATGGCTGTCCCAGTCGTCGACATGGGCCTCGAAAATGGGGCCCAGCGCGGCATCCTGCCGTACCCGGGCGTAGAAGGCCGAGACGAGGCGAGCGATTTCTTCGTCGGTGCAGGAGTTGAGGTCGAGCATGGGAGCCGTCCATAAAGATGTATGTTGAATATATCTTATCAGAAGCCCGCGCGGCCGAGCCAGCCCGGGCCAGCCTGGTGCTACAGTATGCGCAGCCTCGAACCCGATACCGATTTCCCATGTCTTACCTGGCATCGCTCTGGACCCAGCTGATCGCCTGGGTCAGCAACCATTTCGTCGAACCGGCCGTCGTCTTTCTGCACATCGCCGATACCGCGGGCAATCCGCTGGAGATCTCCGAGGCGCTGCTGATCGCGCTGTTGCAACTGTTCATCATCGGCTTCATCTTCCGCCCGCTGGAAACCCTGGCTCCGGCCGAGCGCTGGGAGGACCGGGGCCTCACGCGCATCGACCGTCTTTATACGCTGCTGATGCTGCTGGGCCTGTTCCCGCTGTTCAGCTACCTGATCCTGACGCCGTTCGCCAACATGCTGGGCGGGCTGGGAGGCGAGGCCGACGCCGGGCCGGCCATGTCGTCGGGGCTCAAGCATTGGGTGCCGTGGTTCGAGAACCATCCCTATCTGCTGTTCCTGGTCTATTACCTGGTGTACGACTGCGTCTATTACTGGATGCATCGGGCCCAGCATGCCATTCCCTGGTGGTGGGCGCTGCACAGCATGCACCACAGCCAGCGCCAGATGAGCTGCTGGACCAACGACCGCGGCAGCTACATCGACGGGGTGCTGCAATCCTTCATCCTGGCCACCGTCGGCCTGGCCATGGGCGTGGAACCCTCTGAGTTCGCGCTGCTGGGCCTGTTGAGCGAGCTGGTGCAGAACCTGTCCCACACCAATGTACGCTTCGGCTTCGGCCGCATCGGCGAACGCGTGCTGGTCGACCCCAAGTTCCATCGCCTGCATCACATGGTGCGGGACCCGGAGCGTCCGTCGCTGCACAATTGCAACTTCGGGCAGGTCCTGCCCATCTGGGACATCCTGTTCGGCACGTCGCTGTACGGCGAGAAGGTCCGCCCGACCGGGGTCAGCGATCCCATGGTCGACGCCGACAACGACCGCGGCCTGGTCGGTCAGCAGTGGCAGGCCGCCCGGCGCTTCTGGGGGGCCGTGCGACGGCCCGCCGGGTGGAGGCTGGGCGAGGTGTCGTTCGGTCCGGACTATGCCCCGGTCCCCAGCGACGAGGCCGAGCACTTGCCCACGCGTACCGGCACGGGGCCGGCCGGCGGGGCGCCGGCGGCCTGAGGCGGGGCCGTCCGGCAACGCCGGCGGGCTTGGCCGTACGGTGCATGCGCCATAATGGCTGGGTGCCAACTCTGTCGCCAAACATGAAAAGCGAATCCACTTTCGAATGGCTGGGGGCTATGCTGGGCGAGGTCATCCGCACCATCGTCGCCGCGTTGAAAGCCGTGTTCGGCGGCTTCGGCGAAGCCGTCGGCGCGTTTTCCTCGGGGCTGGCCGGTGCGCTCGGCATGAGCCCGACCCTGTTCAATTTCGGGTTGCTGGTCCTGGGGCTGTTGCTGCTTTACGCCGGCATACGCGCGTTGATGAATCGCTCGGTGCTGGGCGCGATCTTCTGGTTCCTGCTGGCGGTGCTGCTGCTGGGCGGGCTGATCGGCGAAACCGGCCCGGCCGCCTGAGGTTGCCGCGGCACGGGAAATGAGGTGTCATGGAACGATTTCCATGGCCGAGGTACTACGTCAGATGCTTCCCATCCTCATTCTTCAGACCGGGGCGCCGCCGCATGCGGTCGGCGCGGCCTATGGCGGCTTCGACCGCATGGTCGGAGAGGTGGCGGGACTGAGTTCCGCGCGCCTGGCCCGTGTGGCCGCCTACAAGGGCGAGAAGCCCGAGGCGCCGTCCCGCTATGCGGCCGCGCTGATCACCGGTTCGCGGGCCAACGTGACCGATCATGCCTCGTGGAGCGAGGCTTGCGCGGGCTGGGTGCGCGACGCGATGGATGTGTCGCTGCCCCTGTTCGGCATTTGTTATGGCCATCAGTTGATGAGCCACGCGCTGGGCGGGCGCGTGGACTACCTGGACGGTGGGCGGGAAATCGGCACCCAGCAGGTCGAGCTGACGCGGGCGGCAGCCGGCGACGCGCTGCTGGAGGGCATGCCGACGGTCTTCGCCGCCCATTTCATCCACGAGCAGACCGTGGCCGAACCGCCCGCAGGCGCGGCGGTGCTGGCCCGCAACGGCAAGGACAGCCATCAGATGCTGCGCTATGGCCCGCAAGCGGTGTCGGTGCAGTTCCATCCGGAATTCACCGTGCCTGTGATGCGGGCGTATTTCGACGTGATGCAGGCCGGGCTCGCCGGTGAAGGTCTGGATGTCCGGGCCTTGCGGGCGGGCGTGGCCGAGACGCCGGTGTCCCATGCCATCATGCGGCGGTTCTTCGCCCGCATCGCCGCCGCGCCGTCGACGCCGGCATCCGCGGATACGCGATGACCGCTGCGCCGATTCCTGTCCCGACCAAGGAGACCGCTATTTCCAAACCGTTTCTTTCCCGCGCCAGGCTGCTGGCCGGAGGCCTGGCGGTGCTGGCCGCCGCGCAGGCCCATGCCCAGCTCGATACCGGCGCCTGCCTGGCCAGGTTGAGGCCGGCGGCCCCCGCCAACGGCATCCAGGTTGCCGATTTCGATACCTATACGCAAGGCGCGACCTTGCTGGCATCGACGGTGGCGTCGGCCCGGGCCCAGCCCGAGGGCAGGGAAACGTGGTGGGACTACCTGGCCAAGACCGTCGATGAGGAGCGGGTGGCCGACGGGCGCAAGCTGATGGCGGCCGAGGCCGTGCCGCTGTCGAGCATCGCCGCGCGCTATGACGTGGATGGCGAGGTGATGGTGGCGATCTTCGGCATCGAGACGAACTTCGGCCGGGTGTTGGGCAAGACCCGTGTATTGGACGCCTGGCTGACCCGCGCGTGCACCGAGGGCAAGACCCTGTGGATCAAGAACGTCTACGCCTCGGTACGGATGCTGCGCGACGGGCTGGTGCAGCCGGACACCTTCGTGGGGTCGTGGAGCGGCGCCTTCGGCATGACCCAGTTCATTCCCACCTCGTACTATGAACTCGCGGCCGACGGCGATGGAGATGGAAGGATAGACCTGTACGGATCGCTGCCCGATGCGCTGGCTTCGACGGCCAACCACCTGCGCAAGCGGCGCGCGCAGTGGACGCGGGGGCTCTTGCCGGTCATCGAGGTCAAGCTGCCGGCCGGCGTGGCGGCAGGCGTGCCCGCCGGCGAAGAATTCGCGGGCTCGGAGCGCCGCACGCTGGCGGACTGGACCGCGCGCGGCGTCACGCGCGTGGACGGCGGCCGCCCGGACCGGCTGCGCGGCGGCGAACCGGCCCCGGAGTCGCCCGCGTATCTGTTCGCGCCCACCGGCGCGGGCGGTCCGGTGTTCCTGGCCACGCGGAACTTCGACGCCATCCTGAGCTACAACAGCTCGCGCAAGTACGCGCTGGCCGTCAGCCTGTTGATCGACCGGCTGCGTGGCGAGCCGCCCATCGTCACGCCCTGGCCGACCGACGATCCCGGCCTGTCGCGCGCCGAGATCCGGGAATTGCAGGCGCTGCTGCTGGCGCGCGGCCATGACATCGGCACGCCGGACGGCATCCCGGGCAGCCGTACGCGCGACGCGGTGGCGGCGGAGCAGCAGCGGGCGGGCCTGGCTGTCGATGGCAGGGTGGGCCAGCGGATCCTGCAGACGCTGCGGCAGGATCCGCTGCCGCGCAACGGGCCGCCGCCCGCGCCGGCGCAGGGAGGCGGCGCATGAAGGCTGCGCCGGGGCCGGGCATCCTGGCGGTCGACATCGGTGGCACGGGACTGAAAGCCGCCGTCATCGACGAGGCGGGCCGGCTGCTGGGCGCGCACCTGCGGGTGCCGACACCCCGGCCGTGTCCGCCGGACCGATTGCTGGAGGAGATCGCGAGCATGGCCGCTTCGCTGGGAGCCTATGACCGGATCTCCATCGGTTTTCCCGGGGTGGTGCGGCGGCAGCGCGTCCTGACCGCGGTCAATCTCGGTTCGCCGTCGTGGGTGGGCTTTCCGCTGGCGCAGGCGTTGGGCGACCGGCTGGGCTGCCCCGCGCGGATGGTGAACGATGCCGACATGCAGGGCTACGGCCTGGCCCAGGGCGAGGGCCTGGAATTCGTCATGACGCTGGGCACTGGCGTGGGGACGGCGCTCTTTCGCGACGGCCGGTTGATGCCGCACCTGGAGCTCGCGCACCATCCCATGATGGACGGCAAGACCTACGAGGAATGCCTGGGTGACGCGGCGCTGCGGGCCGAGGGCCGGCGGCGCTGGAACCGGCTCCTGTCGCGCGCGCTGGCGCTGATCGACATCCTGCTGACGCCGGATCGCATCCACCTGGGCGGCGGCAATGCCCGGGAGGTGGATGCGGGCTTGCCGCCCCACGTAAGCGTGGGCTCGAACGACGCCGGGCTGATGGGCGGGGCGGCTTTGTGGAGGAGCTGGGATCCAGCCCACGCCTGAGGCGAGGGGGCGGATCCTAGGGCAGCTCGGCCGGATAGCTGTCCAGCGCCAGGGAGATCTGGCGCCTGATGTCCCAATCCGCCAGGGTCGCCTGCACGGCGCCGTAGTAGACCCCGTTCTTGACCACGAACATCGAGGGCAGGTGGAACACCTCGTAGCGTTCGACCAGCCCCCGGTTGTGGCCGGCGTCGATCCAGCAGATGCGGGCCACCGGCATGCTCATGTCGGGCAGCCGGGCGCGTGCCAGCCGGCAGTTGGGGCAGGTATCGCTGGTGAAGACCAGCAGCGAGGTGCCGGGCGCATCCAGCAGGAAGCGGTCGGCCGTGCCGTCGTCGAGATCGATCTGTTCCATGATGGAAAAAAAGCGGCGGCCGGTAGGCGCCGCGCAGTGTTCATGGGCGAGAATATATCGGATTTCCCCTTTTCGGCCTCATGCCATGCACGCCAACGAACCCGATGATCCGCCGCGCCGCTGCGCGTGGGCCGGCAACGATGCCCTGTACGTCGCCTACCATGACGAAGAATGGGGCCGCCCGCTGGACGGCGAGGCGGCGCTGTTCGAACGCCTCAGCCTGGAGGGTTTCCAGGCCGGCCTGAGCTGGCTCACCATCCTGCGCAAGCGGCCGGCATTCCGCCTGGCTTTCGCCGGATTCGAAATCGACGAGGTGGCGGCCTTCGGCGCCCGCGACGTCGAACGCCTGCTGGCCGACGCGAGCATCGTGCGGCACCGGGGCAAGATCGAGGCGGTCGTCAACAATGCGCGCCGGGCGCTCGAACTGCGTACCGAGGAAGGCTCGCTCGCGGCCTTCCTGTGGCGGTATGAGCCCGCCAACGCCTACGCTGGCCCCCCGCGCGCCGAGTCCCCGGAGTCGAAGGCCCTGTCCAGGGAGCTCAAGCGCCGCGGCTGGCGCTTCGTGGGCCCGACCACGATGTACTCGCTGATGCAGGCCGTCGGCATGGTCAACGACCACGGGCCGGATTGCGCATGCAGGAAGGAGGTCGAGGCCCTGCGCGCGTCCTTTCCCCGGCCGGGAGGCCCGGGCCGGGGAAAGCGGGCCTGAATGGGGCTCTCCCTATGAAACAGCGTGCACAGGTAGCACGTTGCGATGACTTCGTATAGAGTATCCACGCTGGATGCAGTGCCTTGTCGCGTTACCGGTTGGTTTCCCTGTCCGATCCCCGGTGTCACGAGTGCCGCGGGTGATGGACCGAAGCATTCGTACGGGGGCAGGTCATGACGTGGGTACATGAGGCCATCAGGCAGTCGCCGGAGATCCTGCTGTTTCTCTCATTGGCGATCGGTTTCTGGATAGGCAAGTTCCAGTTCGGCAGATTCCAGCTCGGGGGCGTGGCGGGCTCGCTGCTCGTGGCCGTGCTGTTCAGCCAGCTCGGGGTGTCCATCGACAACGGCGTCAAGGCGGTGCTCTTCGCGCTGTTCATCTATGCCGTCGGTTTCGAGAGCGGTCCCCAATTCTTCAAGTCCCTCGGGCGCCAATCCCTGAAAGAAATCGCCATGGCGGCGGTGCTTGCCATCACCGGTCTCGTGACCGTGATCGTGCTGGCGCGGATGTTCGACCTGGACAAGGGGCTGGCCGCCGGCGTGGCGGCGGGAGGGCTGACGCAGTCGGCCATCATCGGCACCGCCGGCTCGGCGCTGGCCAAGCTGGGCCTGCCGCCCGACGAACTCCAGCGCCTGCAGGCCAACGTGGCCATCGGCTATGCCGTGACCTATATCTTCGGCTCGTTCGGCGCCATCATCATCTGCGTCAATGTGCTGCCGAAGTTCATGGGCCGCGACATCCGCGAGGACGCCGTGAAGGCCGAGACGTCCATGAGCGCAGGCATGATCGTGCCCGGAGCGGGCGAGCAGCTTGCCGCGCCCGAGGTGGTGGGGCGGCTCTACCGGGCCGGCCCGGCCGCGGGCAGCACCGTGCGCGAGATCGAAGCGCTGGCGCCCGACGGCATGGCGGTCACCGTCGAGCGCATCAAGCGCGACGGCCAGATCATTCCCGCTCAGGCTGATCTCAAGCTGCACGCCGGCGATATCGTGCTGCTGGCGGGCAGGCGGGCGGCGGTGGTGGCGGCGCGCCAGGCGCTCGGGGACGAGGTGTTGTCGTCCAGCGGCATGGACATGGTCATGCTGACGCGCGATGTCCTGATCACTGGCGCTGATTACCTGGGCAAGACCGTTGCTCAGATACGGGCGGGTATCGCCGCCGACATCCGCCATGGCATCGTGGTGCTGGGACTGAAGCGGGACGGCCGGCCGCTGCCGATGGAGCCGGACACGGTGATCCGCGCGGGCGACGTGGCGGTGCTGTTCGGCACGGGCAACGACATCCAGCGGGCGGCCCACAGCGTGGGCACCGTCATCGTGCCCAGCGACAAGACCGACTGGGTCTACCACGGCCTGGGCCTGGCGCTGGGGCTGATCATCGGGCTGGCCGTGCTGCGCATCGGCTCGATTCCCCTGACGCTGGGCAGCGGAGGCGGGGCGCTGCTGTCCGGGCTGCTGTTCGGCTGGTACCGCACGCGGCGGATGAGCCTGGGCAACATGCCCACCGGCGCCTCGACGCTGCTGCGCGACCTGGGCCTGGCGGGCTTCGTTGCCGTAGTCGGCCTGCAGTCGGGGCTCCAGGCCGTCGAGACCATACGCGCCAGCGGGCTCTCCATCTTCCTGATCGGCGTGGCCGTCACCATCGTGCCGCTGCTGGTGACCATGCTGTTCGGCCGCTATGTGCTGCGCTACGACAACGCGGCGGTCTTCGCCGGCGCGTTGTCCGGATCCCGCAGCGCCAATCCCGCTTTCGGCGAAGTGCTGGACAAGGCGGGCAATTCCGTGCCGACCGTGCCTTTTGCCGTGACCTACGCCCTGGCCAATGTGTTCCTGACCCTGCTTGGCCCGCTGGTCGTCGCTTTTGCCTAGGGTCATCGCAAGCCATCCAACCACGGAGGCCGTCATGTCGACAGCGGATTACAGCCGGTACGCGAAACTGAGTCCTTTCGAACTGAAGGACGCACTCATCGAACTGGCTTCGAGCAAGCAGAACCGCCTCATGCTCAATGCCGGGCGGGGCAATCCCAACTTCCTGGCGACCGTGCCGCGGCGCGCATTCTTCCGGCTGGGGCTGTTCGCGGTCATCGAGGCCGAGCTGTCCTTCTCGTACATGCCGCACGGCATAGGCGGGCTGCCCCGGATCGAGGGCATCGAAAACCGTTTCAACGCCTACATCGCCGAGAACAGCGACAAGGAGGGCGTGGTGTTCCTGGGACGCGTGCTGAGCTATGTGCGCGACCAGATGGGGTTGCCCGCATCCGAGTTCCTGCACGAAATGGTCGAAGGCGTGCTGGGCGACAACTACCCGGTGCCGCCACGCATGCTGCGGATCACCGAGGAAATCGTCCGGACCTATCTGGTCAAGGAAATGATCGGCGGGTTCCTGAGCAATCGGCGCATCGACGTTTTCGCCACGGAAGGCGGCACGGCCGCGATGACCTACGTCTTCAACACCATGAAGCAGAACGGACTGGTCAAGGCGGGGGACAAGGTGGCGATAGGCATGCCGGCGTTCACGCCCTACATCGAGATCCCGCGCCTGAACGACTATCGGCTCGAACCGGTGTACATCAATGCCGATCCCGAGCGGGGATGGCAGTACCCCGACGCGGAGATCGACAAACTGCTGGATCCGGCGGTGAAGGTCTTCTTTTGCATCAACCCGAGCAATCCGCCGTCCTACAAGATCAACGAGCATGGGCTGCAGCGCATACGCGAAATCATCGAGACCCGGAGACGCGATCTGATCGTGCTGACCGACGACGTCTACGGGACGTTCGCCGACGACTTCCAGTCGCTGTTCGCCAAATGCCCGCGCAACACCATCCTGGTCTATTCGTACTCCAAGTATTTCGGCGCGACGGGCTGGCGCCTGGGCGCCATCGCCGTCCACGACGACAACGTCATGGACGAGGCCTTGCGCGGCCTGCCCGCCTCGATGAAGAAGGCCCTGAACGAACGCTATGCCTCGCTCACGCCGGACGTGCCCGGGCTGAAGTTCATCGACCGGCTGGTGGCCGACAGCCGGTCCGTGGCCCTGAACCACACCGCGGGGCTGTCCACGCCGCAGCAGGTGCAAATGGCCTTGTTTTCGCTGTTCGCCCTGATGGACGAGCATGACGGCTACAAGGCCGAGCTCAAGAAGCTGATACGCCGGCGGCAGGCGGCGCTGTACCGCGAACTGGGCATCGCCCAGCCTCACGACGAGAATGCGGTGGACTATTACACGCTGCTCGACCTGGGCGCCATCGCGAGGGACCTGCACGGCCCGGATTTCGCGGCCTGGGTGCAGAAGAACGTGGCGCCCACCGACCTGCTGTTCCGCATCGCGGACGAAACGGGCATCGTGATGCTGCCGGGAAGTGGCTTCGGTACATTGCGGCCGGCCGGGCGCGTGTCGCTGGCCAACCTGAACGAATACGAATACGCGGCGATCGGCCGGGCCTTGCGGCAGATGGCCGAGCAGTTCTATGAGGATTACCGCAAGGGCCGGCCCGGGCCCGTGGCCAAGCGCGCCGAAGGCAAGGGCAAGGCGAAGAAGAGCGGCAAGAAGTAGCCCGGGACTATTCCCAGCCGCCGCCCAATGCCAGGAACAGCGCGGCCTGGTCGGCGGCCAGTTGCCCCTGGGCGGCGGTCAACGCGCTTTCCGAACCGGCCAGGGTACGGTCGGCATCCAGCGCCGTCAGGAAGTCGGTGCGTCCCAGGCGGTACAGCGTGCGCGCCTGCTCGGCGGCGTCGCGGTTGTTGTCGCGGGCGGCGCGCAGCGCATCCGTCCGGTCCAGGTCCCGCGCATACACGGTCAGCGCGCTGGAGGTTTCGCGCAGCGCGTTCAGCACGGCGGCGTCGAAGCGGGCCAGCGCCGCCGCGCTGCCGGCCTCGGCCTGCGCGATGTGGCTGCGCGCCAGGCCGGTGTCGGGAAGACTCCAGGAAATGAGCGGCCCCAGGCTCCAGCGGAAGGCGTTGTCGGCGCCGAGCCGGGACAGCGTGCCGGTGCTGCCGGCCGACAAGCCCAGCGAGATGCTGGGATACAGCTCGGCCGTGGCGACGCCTATGCGGGCGGTGGCCGAGGCCAGCGAGCGTTCGGCCTGGCGGATGTCGGGCCGCCGGCGCAGCAGCGCCGCGCCGTCGCCGACAGGGACGGGGTCGCGAAGGGCAGGCGGGGCATGGCAGGCAGCCAGGGAGACGGGCAGCGTGCCCGGTACTTTGCCGACCAGCACGGCCAGCCGGTAGAGCGAGGTGGCGCGTTGCGCTTCCAGCGGCGGCACGGCCGCCCGCAATTGCTCGAGCTGGCCTTGCGCGCGGCTGACGTCCAGCGACGTGCCCCGGCCCATGCCGGCGCGTTTGCGGGTGAGTTCGGCGAACTGTTCCTGCAGCGCGATCGAGTGCTGGGCAACCTCCAGTTGCTGGCCCGCCGCGCAGGCCTCGGCGTAGGCCCGCACGGTGCCGGCGGCGACATTGACCCGGGCCAGGTCGTAGGCGGCCTGGGCCGCCTCGGCATCGGCATTCGCGGCCTCCAGTCCGCGCGAAATCTTGCCGAACAGATCAACCTGGTAGGACACCGCGGCGCCCGCGTCGTAGGTGCCGATGTCGGGCAGCGCGTAGGGCACGCCTTTGGCGGCGCCCGAGGCGCGTCCATAGGCGGGGGAGGCGTTGACCGAGACGCTCGGACGCCGGCCGGCGCCGGCTTCGTCGACGACGGCTGCGGCGCGTTGCAGGTTGGCGGCGGCCACGCGTAGATCGGCATTGGCGGCGAACGCCTGGCCGACCAGATCATCCAGTACCGGATCGTCGTACAGGCGCCACCAGTGGGCCGGCAGCGGCACGGACAGGGCGGAGGCCGTTTCCCGTCCGGCCAGCGGACCGTTGGCGGCCTCCAATCTGGCCGCGGCCTGCCCGGGAAGATGGTAGTCGGGGCCCACGGTCGAGCAAGCGGCCATCGTCGCCAGCAGCGCGGCGGCCAGGTACCGGGGGGCGCGGGTCTTCATGAGGCCGCTCCTTCGGAACGAGGCGCGGCCTGTTCGCGAACCTCGACCGTGGCCGTCTGGCCCGCCACCAGCCTGACCGAATCCGGAACGCGGTCGATGACGACGCGCACGGGGATGCGCTGGGCCAGCCGGACCCAGTTGAAGGTCGGGTTGACGTTGGGAAGCAGGTTGGCGGCCGTGCTGCGATCGCGGTCGGCGATACCTTCCGAGAAACTCTCGACGTGGCCTTCCAGAGGCTCGCCGGCTCCCATCAACAGCACCGAGGCCTGGTCGCCGACGTGTATGCGCGGCAGCTTGTTTTCCTCGAAATAGCCTTCGACGTAGAACGAATCGCGATCGACCAGCGCCATGACGGCGTGGCCGGCGGTGACGTAGGCGCCGCCTTGCAGGTCCAGGTTGGTCACGTAGCCGTTGACGGGCGAGCGCACCGTGCTGCGGGTCAGGTTGAGCCGGGCCAGATCGAGATTGGCCTGTGCCTGGGCCAGGGCGGCGCCCAATTGCTCGGCGCGCGACTGTGCCTGCTCGCGGCTTTCCTGGGCGACCAATTCGCCCAGTTCGCCATTGCGGCGGGTTTCGCGCATGGCCTGGGCCAGCGCGGCGCGCTGCGACCGCACGGCGGCCTCGGACTGGCGCACGGCGAGCTCGTAGCGGGCCTTGTCGATCTGGAACAGGATCTGGCCGGCCTGGACGGCCTGGTTGTCGCGCACCAGCACCTGGGTGACGGGACCGGTGACATCGGGGGCGACCTGCACGACATAGGCCTTGACGCGGCCGTCGCGAGTCCAGGGGCGGACCTCGTAGCGCTGCCACAGCGTCCAGCCGGCGGCGATGGCGATGGCCAGGATCAGCAGGGTCAATGCGAACCGGCCCAGCGCCGGCAATGAAAGCTTGGGTATCACTTTAGAACTCGCGGGTGAACAGGAACGACAGGCAAGCCAGGACGATGACGAACAGGCAGGCGTCGAACAGCGGGGGGTGCCAGACCAGGCGATAGAGCCCGAGGCGGGCCAGCCCATGTCCGAGCAGCCGCGACACGGCAAGGGCCGCGAAAGTCAGCAACAACAGGGCGGGCACGTACAGGCCATAGACATTGATTTCAGCGAACACGGTCGGACTCCGGCGGGGAGGACGCCGGCTGATAATCGTCGGCATCGGGATACAGGTCGCGGCGGATGCCGCACAGCGCGGCGACGGCGTCGCGTTGTCCGGGCGAGGGGGGAAGCGCGCACACGGCGCGCAACAGGCCGTCGACCCGGCAGAGGAGGGAGGGCGCCGGGCGCTGCGCGGGCAGGCGCCGGCCGGCAAAGAACGACGACATCGCGGCCAGCAACGGGCGTACGGACACGTGCTCGCGGTCCAGCTCGGGCTGCAGGCGCAGCAACTGCGTCATGTTCAGGCCCAGGCGCAGGTCCGCCAGTACATCGGCGTCCTGCAGGTCCGCGTTGGCGCGGGCCACCGCCATGCGGGGCGAGAGCAGCGCCAGGCGGTCCAGCATGCGGGCGGAGATTTCGGTCACGGCGATGTTTCGGGCCGAGTCGGCGCGTCCCAGTTCGGCCAATTCCCTCCAGTTCGCGCGCAGCAGCCTGAGCGCGCCGTAGTCGGCACTGATGGTCCGGAACAGCCGTGTACAGACGGCGGCGGCCACGATGCCCGCGACCTGCGCCAGCATGCTGTTGGCGAAGGAGACGAGATCGGCCGTCTGGGTGTCGTGCATCGCCAGCGCCGACGTCACGCCGAACAGGAAAGCCATCGCGCGGCCGGTGGTGGGCGGCCGTGCGACCAGGATGCCCAGGAGCAGGAACAACGGCGCGGTGGTCAGCACCAGCATCTCGAAGCTGTGCACGGCCGGCAGCACGACCAGCAGGTAGAAGGCCGAGCAGGGGATCGACAACAGCGTGAATTTCAGGAACACCCGTATCGCCGGCACCGGGTTGTCCATGGTGGCGAACAGGCAGCAGAAGATGGCCGCCATCAGGGCAGCGCCCGAACCCGCCTGCCACGCGGTGGCGATCCAGAACAGGCAGCAGGCCAGGATGGCCACGGTGGCCGCGAAGGCCGATAACAGGGCCATCCCGCGGTCGGTGTGCAGCACGCGGGGCGAGTTGGTATGCTCGCTGATGAGTTCCGAGCGGGCATCGTGCAGGCCGGCCTCGATATGCGTGCGCAGCGCGCTGGAGTCGGCGTAGGCGTTGATCAGTGCCTTCAGGCGCGAGCCCAGGCTGAGTTCGACCATGTCGCGCCAGTTCATGTCCCGCGAGACCGCGGGGTGGTTCGCGTCGATGTCCCGCACCAGCCCGGCCAGCCGCGCCGGGTCCCGGGATCGGGGATCGCGGGTCCACGCGGCCACGTCCCGCATCACCGTTTCCCAGCCGCGGGCGAGGCCGGCGGGCATCGCCCGCAGCACGGCCAGGCGGTCCTCGATGGCGGACAGCAGCGGCATCATCAACGAGATGCGGTCCTGCACGGCATGGATGGCATTCGAGGTCCAGCGCAGGTGCGAGGTGTCGAAGGGCAGGTGGGTCGCCATCAACCGCAGATCGGTGACATCGGCGGCCAGTTTGCGGCGGTCCAGTTGGCCGGCGTCGGGTTTCCCGCCTAGCGTGTCGGCGATCCACCGCTGGGCATCGTCATAGGCCCGCTGCACGCGGGAGACGAGGACGGGACCGATGCCCTGCGGCATTGCCAGGCTGTGTATCAGCGTGGCGCAGGTGATGCCGAGCAGGATTTCCTCCACGCGCGCCAGCGAGGTGTCGAAGATCTGCTCGGGCTGCGCGACGGCGGGAAAGCCGATCAGCGCGGCGGTGTAGCCCGCCAGCATGAAGAGGTAGGACCTGGGCGTGCGGTCGAGCAGCGAAATGTACAGGCACAGCCCCACCCAGAGCGCGAATGCGAGCGACAGCAGTTCCGGCGCATTGGCCAGGAGCGGCACGGCGGCCAGGGCCATCGCCGTCCCCAGCGTGGTGCCGGTGATGCGGTAGACCGCCTTGGAGCGTACCGCGCCGGCCAGCGGGCTGCTGACCACGTAGGCGGTGGTCATGGCCCAGAACGGACGCGGCAGGCCCATGCGCATCGCGAGGTAGAGGGCGAGGACCGCGGCGATGTAGCTCTTGAGCGAGAACAGCGTCTCTGAAAGAGTAGGGAGCTTCATGGGGACGAAGCGGGGCCGGATTCCTGTGCGAGTTGTTCGATCGCGGCCTGCAAGCCTTCGAGCGTGCGCAGGCAGGCTTCGATATCGTCCGTGCTCTTGCCCGCGAACAGGGAGCGCCGGAAGGGGATGAGGGCGGCTTCGATCCGGTCGGCGCATTGCCGGCCGGCGGCCGTGAGATACAGGGACTTGGCGCGGCGGTCGGAAGCATCTTCGCGGCGCTCCACGAGGCCCAGCTCGACCACGCGATCGATGACACGGACCACCGAGGAGGGCTCGATGCCCAGCGCGTCGGCGACGGCGCCAGGGCGGGCGCCGTCGCCCAGGCGGCCGATCATGACCACGGGCCAGGCGGTAGCCTGGGACAGGCCGAAATCGGCGGTCATTTTGTCGGCGGCCGACTTGTAGGCGCGGGCCGTGCGGCCCAGGGCCATGGTCAGGGTGGCCAGCTGTTTGTCAATTCTTTCCATGGAAATATATTAGCATGCAAACTATTTGTATGTTAACAATTTGCCGGTTCGACAAAAATTCGACAAAAATTCGACGTTTCTTCGATGACGGTTCCGATAGGCTGGCCGGCATTGCTTCATGGGAGCACCAGTTTGTCTTCCGCACTACACGAACGCCGCTCGGGGGCGTTCATTTGGGGGTTGGTCGCGGCCGGCCGGGACCGGGGTTGGGGACTCCGCAACAGCACGCGCCTGTCGCTCGCCATTGCCGCCGCGCTGATGCTTTTCTACAACCTCGCGGTCTGGCGCGATATCCTGCGCATCGTCCCCTGGAACGGTGCCAGTTCCGCCGCCTTCTATCTCTCGTTCGCCATCCTGATGTGGTCGGTGTTCGGGCTGCTGCTGACGCTGTTTTCGTTCAAGACGGTGTTCAAGCCGTTGCTGACGGTGCTGCTGCCGGTCTCCGCCTTGGCGGCCTATTTCATGTCCACCTACGGCATCGCGATCGACAACGTGATGGTGCAGAACCTGGTCGAGACCGACGCGCGCGAGGCCGGGGCCTTGCTGAGTCCCGGGTTGCTGGGCTACCTGCTCGTGCTGGGGGTCCTGCCGGTGGTGGGTTTGTGGCGTCTGCGCGTCGAGTACGCGGCAGGTGTGCGGGGCGTGGCGACCCGACTGCTGGTAGCCGTGGCCTGCCTGGTCACCGGCCTGGCGATGCTGGGTGGGTTCTACTCGGTGTATGCGCCGCTGTTCCGCGAGCACAGGCAGGTGACCCAGAAGATCAATCCGACGAGCTATGTGTATGCGCTGGGCAAGTATGCGCGCCAGCGCTGGGGCGCCAAGGAGGCCGCCCTGGTCGTGGCCCCGATCGGCCTGGACGCCGTCCGTGGGGCCGCCGCCACGGCGCGGCCCCGCAAGTCCCTGGTGGTATTCGTGGTGGGCGAGACCGCGCGCGCGGATCATTTCGGGCTGAACGGCTATGCGCGCGATACGACGCCGGAGCTGTCGCGCCTGGGCGTGCTCAATTTTTCCAACGTTTCTTCGTGCGGCACGTCCACCGCGGTGTCGGTGCCCTGCATGTTTTCGAACCTCGGCCGGGCGGATTATTCAGACCGCGCGGCCAAGACGCGCGAGGGCCTGCTGGACGTGCTCCAGCGGGCGGGCGTGGCGGTCTACTGGCGCGAGAACAACAGCGATTGCAAGGGTACCTGCCTGCGCGTGCCCAACGACAGCGTCATGGGCGATCCCCGGCATCCGCATTGCGATGCCGACGGCTGCCGCGACGAGGCGCTGCTCGAAGGCCTGCCCGCCTACATGGATGCCCATCCGGGCGACGCTTTCATCGTGCTGCACACCATGGGCAGCCACGGGCCGGCGTACTACCGGCGCTATCCGCCCGAATTCGAGCGATTCAAGCCCGTCTGCCGGACCAACCAATTGGGGGATTGTCCGCAAGGGGCGCTGGTCAATGCCTACGACAACTCCATCCTCTACACGGACCATTTCCTGGCGCAGGTCGTCGCTCTTTTGCAGAAGCAGGCCGCCACGCGGGATACCGCCATGGTCTACGTGTCCGACCATGGGGAGTCGCTGGGCGAGAATGGCCTCTACCTGCACGCGGCGCCGTATGCGATCGCACCGCGCGCCCAGACCCACGTGCCCATGGTGATGTGGATGTCACCCGGCGCGGCCCAAGGCTGGGGCGTGGACACGGCCTGCCTGGCCGCCCGCCGCGACGAACCCTACAGTCACGACAACTTGTTCCATTCGTTCCTGGGGATGTTCGAGGTCCGGACGGACGTGTACAAGGAGCAACTGGACCTGCTCGCTCCGTGCCGCGCGGCGGTCGAGGCCCGGGCGGGCAAGAGCCGCGTCCGGGGTTAGGGCGACAGGCCCTGGCGAGGGTGTCAGAAGACGCTTTCGGCCAGGTTGTGCTGTTCGATGACGGACCGGACCGTATGGCCGGTGGGTTCGCAGGCGAACTCGCACTCCTGCGGCATCTCGCCCGCGTGGCATTCGCCGCCGAGCAGCGGGCAACGGCCGAACAGTTCGGTCACCCAGTCCACGAAGGCACGGACCTTGGGGGACAGGTGCCGGTTGTGCAGGTAGACCACCGAGATCGGCATGGGAGAGGGTTTCCAGCCGGTCAGGACCTCGCGCAGTTGTCCGGACTCCAGGTGGGGCCGCACCATATAGCGCGCGGGCTGGATGAGACCGAAGCCCTGCAGGCCGCAGGCCACGTAGGCGTCCGAGTCGTTGACCGCGACGATGCTCTTGACCTTGACTTCGGTGGCCACGCCGTCGACGACGAAATCCCAGTCGATGGTGCGGCCGGTGCGCGCGGAGAAATAGTGGACCGCATGATGGCGTTCCAGGTCCTTGATCGTGCGCGGCTCGCCATAGGCTTCGAGATACGAAGGCGCTGCGCAGGTCAGGCTCTCGAACGTACCGATGCGCCGTGCCACCATGGACGAATCCTGGAGTTCGCCGACACGGATGGCGCAATCCACGGCCTCCTGGACCAGGTCGACGGGGCGGTCGCCCATGCCGATCACCAGCTCGATGTCCGGGTAGCGTTCGTGGAATTCGCACAGCGAGGGGATCAGGATCGAGCGGCCGATCGAGGCCGGCGTGTCGATCCGCAGCCGGCCCCGGGGCCGGCGCGCGACATCGCGGAAGGAGGTCTCTGCCTCCTCCAGGTCAGCCAATAGCCGTATGCAGCGCTCGTAGTACGAGGCGCCGTCGGGCGTGAGGCTGATCTTGCGCGTGGTCCGGTTGAGCAGCCGGACCTGCAGCGCGCGTTCGAGGTTGCGGATGGTCGTGCTGACGGTGGCGCGCGGCAGTCCGAGGTTGTCGGCGGCCATGGTGAAGCTGTTGGCTTCCACCACGCGCGTGAACACCTGCATGGCCTGGAATTTGTCCACGGGAGGCTCCTGCCGCCTTATGGGCGGCGATTGTTCGTTCTGGGTGAATAGTGTTTGTAAAAACGCAGGATTTATCGGAAACAAGATAACACTCAAAATCGGGCATCGCTGTATTCACCCATACGAGCCCGAGGTTTTTCATGTTTCGTTTTCGCAAACACGCGCTGGCGGTCACGCTGGGCGTAGCCGTGCTTGGCGTTGCCGGCGGCATCGCCGTGCAGCGGATGCCGGCCCTGGCCAGCCAGGAGGCCCCGGCCGCGCCGGCCCCCGCGGCGGCCGTGGATGTCGCCGAGGTCGTCAGCCGCAGCATCACGGACTGGCGCGGCTATTCCGGACGGCTGGAGGCGGTGGACCGCGTCGAGATCCGGCCCCTGGTGTCCGGAACGCTGACCGCCGTGCATTTCCAGGACGGTGCCCTGGTCAAGAAGGGCGAGGTGTTGTTCACCATCGACCCGCGCCCCTACGCGGCGGAGGTCGCCCGCGTCCAGGGCCAGCTCGCCGCGGCCGAGGCGCGCGACGCCTACGCGGCCTCCGACCTGGCCCGCGGCCAGCGGCTGCTTGCGGACAACGCGATCGCCAAGCGCGATTTCGAGGAAAAGCAGAACGCGGCGCGCGAGGCGGTGGCCAATCTGCAGGCCGCGCGGGCCGCGCTCGAGGCTGCCCGGCTGAACCTGGAGTACACGCGCATCACGGCACCGGTCAGCGGCCGGATCTCGCGCGCGCAGGTGACGGTGGGCAACGTCGTGGCCGCTGGCGCCGCGTCGGCGCCGTTGACCACCCTGGTGTCGACGGCGCGGATGTACGCGGCCTTCGACGTGGACGAGCCCACCTATCTGAAGATGGCGCAGGCCAGCCGCGCGGGTTCGGGGACCATCCCGGTCTACCTGGGCCTGGCCAACGAGGACGGCCATCCGCGCAAGGGCACGGTCAGCTTCATCGACAACCGGCTGGACGTGGCCTCCGGCACCATCCGCGTGCGCGCGGTGTTCGACAATCCCGACGGCCAACTGATTCCCGGGCTGTACGCGCGCGTGCAACTGGGCGGCGGCAAGCCGCGCGATGCGCTGCTGATCGATGAACGCGCCGTCGGCACCGACCAGGACAAGCGTTTCGTGCTGGTGCTGGAAGAAGGCAATCGGACGAGCTATCGCGAAGTGCGCCTGGGCACGGCCAGCGATGGCCTGCGCGTGGTCGACGCCGGCCTGAAGGCGGGCGAGCGCATCGTGGTCAACGGGCTCCAGCGCGTGCGGCCGGGCGAGCCGGTGGCGCCCCGCGAAGTCCCCATGGCGGGGCAGCCGGGCCGGTTCGCGGACGATCACCCGCCGGCCGACGGCGCGCCGCCGCGCGCGCAGGCCGGCCGCCAGCCGAAGCAGGTTTGAGGCGCTCCGGACACGATCATGAATATTTCCAAGTTTTTCATCGACCGGCCCATTTTCGCGGGCGTGCTATCGGTCCTGATCCTGCTGGCGGGCGCGCTGGCGATGTTCCAGTTGCCCATCTCGGAGTATCCGGAAGTCGTCCCGCCCTCGGTCGTCGTGCGGGCGCAGTATCCCGGCGCCAATCCGAAGGTGATCGCCGAGACGGTGGCTTCGCCGCTGGAGGAGTCCATCAACGGCGTCGAGGACATGCTGTACATGCAGTCCCAGGCCAACAGCGACGGCAACCTGGCTGTCACGGTGACCTTCCGCCTGGGCATGGACCCGGACAAGGCGCAGCAACTGGTGCAGAACCGGGTGTCGCAGGCGCTGCCGCGCCTGCCCGAGGACGTGCAGCGGCTGGGCGTCACGACCATCAAGAGTTCGCCCACGCTGACGATGGTGACGCATCTGATCTCGCCTGACGATCGTTATGACATCACCTACCTGCGCAACTATGCGCTGATCAACGTCAAGGACCGCCTGGCGCGCATTCCCGGCGTGGGCGAAGTGCAGCTGTGGGGGGCCGGCAACTATTCGATGCGTGTCTGGCTGGATCCCCAGAGGGTCGCGCAGCGGGGGCTGACGGCCTCGGACGTGGTGGCGGCGATACGCGAGCAGAACGTGCAGGTGGCGGCCGGCGTGATCGGCGCTTCGCCCAGCGCGTCCGACGTGTCCCTGCAATTGTCGGTGAATACGCAGGGCCGTCTGCAGACCGAGTCGGATTTCGCCAACATCGTCCTGAAGACTTCGCCCGACGGCGGCGTGACGCGCCTGTCGGACGTGGCGCGCATCGAGCTGGCCGCGGCCGAGTACGGCCTGCGTTCATTGCTGGACAACAAGCCGGCGGTGGCGCTGGCCATCATGCAGTCGCCCGGCGCCAACGCGCTGGCGGTGTCGGATCAGGTGCGGGCGGCCATGAAGGAGATGGCCAAGGACTTCCCGCCGTCGGTGGACTATCGCATCGTCTACGACCCGACGCAGTTCGTGCGCGCCAGCATCAAGGCGGTGGTGGTCACGCTGCTGGAGGCCGTGGCCCTGGTGGTGCTGGTGGTCATCGTATTCCTGCAGACTTGGCGGGCGTCCATCATTCCGCTCCTGGCGGTGCCGGTCTCCATCATCGGAACATTTTCGCTGATGCTGGGCTTCGGCTATTCGATCAACGCGCTGTCGCTGTTCGGCATGGTGCTCGCCATAGGCATCGTGGTGGACGATGCGATCGTGGTGGTCGAGAACGTGGAGCGCAACATCGCCGCCGGGCTTACGCCGCGCGAGGCTACCTATCGCGCGATGCGCGAGGTCAGCGGTCCCATCATCGCCATCGCGCTGACGCTGGTCGCGGTATTCGTGCCGCTGGCCTTCATGACCGGCCTGAGCGGCCAGTTCTACAAGCAGTTCGCGATGACCATCGCCATTTCCACGGTGATCTCGGCGTTCAATTCGCTGACGCTGTCGCCGGCGCTGGCGGCCCTGCTGCTGAAGTCCCACGATGCCCGGCCCGATGCCTTGACGCGCGTGATGAACCGCTTGTTCGGGGGCTTCTTCCGCCGCTTCAACGATCTGTTCGGCAGGGCGTCCGACCGCTATGGCGACGGGGTATCGGGTGTCATTTCGCGCAAGGCCGTGGTCATGGGCGTATACGGCGTGTTGCTGGCGCTGACGCTCGGCGTCTCGTCCATCGTGCCGGGAGGCTTCGTGCCCGCGCAGGACAAGCAGTACCTGGTCGCCTTCGCGCAATTGCCCAACGGGGCATCGCTCGACCGTACGGAAGACGTCATCCGGCGCATGTCCGACATCGCGCTCAAGCAGCCGGGCGTGGAAAGCGCCATCGCGTTTCCCGGACTGTCGATCAACGGCTTCACCAACAGCTCGAGCGCGGGCATCGTGTTCGTGTCGCTGAAGGACTTCCACGAACGCAAGGGCCGGGACGTCTCGGCCGAGGCGATCTCGAACGCACTCAACCAGCGGTTCTCGGCCATCAAGGAGTCCTTCATCGCGGTATTCCCGCCGCCGCCCGTCATGGGCCTGGGCACGTTGGGCGGGTTCAAGCTGCAGATCGAGGACCGGGCCGCGCTGGGCTACGCCGAACTGGATGCGGCCGCGCAGGCCTTCGTGGCCGCGGCGCAGAAGGCGCCCGAGCTCGGGCCGACGTTCAGCAGCTACCAGATCAACGTGCCGCAGCTGGACGTGCAACTGGATCGGGTCAAGGCCAAGCAGCTGGGCGTTGCCGTCACGGACGTGTTCGACACCATGCAGATCTACCTGGGTTCGCTGTACGTGAACGACTTCAACCGCTTCGGGCGGGTGTACCAGGTCCGCGCGCAGGCCGACGCGCCGTTTCGCGCGCATCCTGACGACATCCTGGCGTTGAAGACCCGCAATGCCGCGGGCGAGATGGTGCCGCTGTCGTCGCTGGTGGATGTGCGGCCGACATTCGGACCGGAAATGGTGGTGCGCTACAACGGCTACACCGCCGCCGACATCAACGGCGGGCCGGCGCCGGGGTATTCCTCGGACCAGGCACAGGCCGCCGCCGAGCGCATCGCGGCGGAAGTCCTGCCACGGGGCATGAAACTGGCCTGGACGGACCTGACCTACCAGCAGATCCTGGCGGGCAATGCCGGCATCTGGGTGTTTCCGATCAGCGTGCTGCTGGTGTTCCTGGTGCTGGCGGCCCTGTACGAGAGCCTGACACTGCCGCTGGCGGTGATCCTGATCGTGCCGATGAGCATCCTGGCCGCGCTCACGGGCGTCTGGCTGACGCGGGGAGACAACAACATCTTTACCCAGATCGGTCTGATGGTACTGGTGGGCCTGGCCTCGAAGAACGCCATCCTGATCGTCGAGTTCGCGCGCGAGCTGGAGCTGCAGGGCAGGTCGGTGATCGAGGCGGCCGTCGAGGCCAGCCGTCTGCGCCTGCGTCCCATCCTGATGACATCCATCGCGTTCATCATGGGGGTGGTGCCGCTGGTGACGTCCTCCGGCGCCGGCTCCGAGATGCGGCATGCCATGGGCGTGGCGGTGTTCTTCGGGATGCTGGGCGTGACCTTGTTCGGCCTGTTCCTGACCCCCGTCTTCTATGTACTGCTGCGGCTGGCCAGCGGTGCGCGCAAGCTGCACTCGGCCGCCCAGCACGAGGCGCCCATCGTGGCGGCGCACCACGCGGAGCCACTGAAGTGAAAGAGAATCCCATGAAGAAATATCTGCGGCGAGCGGCATCGATGGCCTTGCTCGTGCTGGCGGGCTGCTCGGTGGCGCCCGTCTATGATCCGCCCCGGCCCGACGTGCCGGTGGCGTTCAAGGAAGCGGCCGCTGGCAACTGGAAGGCCGCCCGGCCGGCCGAGGATGCCCACCGTGGACACTGGTGGACGGTATTCGGCGATCCGGTGCTGGATCAGTTGCAGGCGCGCGCGGCGGACGCGAACCAGAATCTCAAGGCAGCGGTGGCACGGCTGGCACAAGCCAGGGCGCGGCTGGGCGAGGCGCGGGCCGACCTGTACCCGCGCGTGGACGCGGGCGCCGGCCCCACGCGGCAGCGGCCGTCGCCGGCCTCGAAGGGATTGCCCGCCGAGGCGAATACGTCCCCGTCCACGCTGTGGCGTGCCCAGGCCAGCGTGGCCTACGAGGTGGACCTGTTCGGCCGGGTCGCGGCCAGCGTCGATGCGGCGTCGGCCCGGGCCGGGCAAGGCGAGGCATTGCTGCGCTCGGTGCTGCTGGCCGTGCAGGCCGACGTCGCGCAGGCGTATTTCCTGGTGCGGGAGCTGGATGCGGGACAGGAACTCTACGGCGGTACCGTGGCCTTGCGCGAACGGACGCTGGCGCTGATCCAGCGCCGCTACGACGAAGGCGACATCAGCGAACTGGACCTGGCGCGGGCGCGCACGGAGCTGGCATCGGCCAGGTCCGAGGCGCTGGACATCGCCCGCCAGCGCGCGGCGGCGGAACATGCGTTGGCGATCCTGCTGGGCGAGGCGCCGGCCAACTTCAGCCTGCCGGCACGTCCCCTGGCCAGGCTGGCGGTGCCGGTCCCGCCCGGCCTGCCGTCCGAGCTGCTGGAACGCCGACCCGACATCGCCGCGGCCGAGCGGGCGATGGCGGCCGCCAACGCCGAGGTCGGCGTTGCGCGCACGGCCTTCTTTCCCAGGCTGGCGCTGACCGGCGCGCTGGGTTACGAGTCGGCGCAGCTGGGCGACCTGTTCAACTGGTCGAGCCGCACCTTCCTGCTGGGTCCGCTGGTGGGGACCATGCTGACGCTGCCCATCTTCGACGGCGGACGGCGCGAAGCCGGGCTCCAGGCCGCGCGGGCGGCCTACGAAGAAGAAGCCGCCAACTATCGGCAGACAGTGCTGACGGCCTTCAAGGAGGTGGAGGACAACCTGGCCAACCTGCGCATCCTGGCCGATCAGTACCGCGCGCAGGACGAGGCGGTGGCGTCGGCCGCGCGCGCGGCCCGGCTGTCGCAGATCCAGTACCGCGAGGGCTCGGTAAGCTACCTGGACGTGATCGATGCCGACCGCAGCGTATTGCAGCAGCGCCGGGTGGCCACCCGGTTGGACGGGGAACTGGCGCGCTCGACCGTCAACCTGATACGCGCGCTGGGCGGTGGCTGGGAACGGCAAGCCCCGGCGCCCGAGTCGGCCCCGTTGCTGGCGCGCCAGCCTTCGTAACAAGCCGTGGCCGCGATCCCGCGGCCACGGGGGCCGTTGCCTATGCTGTACGGACCGCTTACATAGTCGCGCCCCCCGGCGCGTCGCGGCCATCCTTGCCAGGCCTACACTGGACCGACGCGCCGGCCCCGCGCGGCGGGGCCTTTCCTGCGTGTAAGGAGTCAGGCATGAACACGAAAGCCAAGCGTGGCGCCCTGGGACTGGCCGCGGTCGCCCTGGGAGCCGTTCTGTTTACCTCGGCGCAGGCCGCCTCCGGCGCCGATACCGCCTATCGGGACGACATGGCTCGCTGCAACAGTGGCCGGTCGGGGGAAGATGCCGCGACGTGCCGCCGGGAAGCCGGCGCGGCCTTGCAGGAGGCGCGGCGGGGCGACCTGCGCGGCGCCAGTGATGCCACCTATGAGCGCAACCGTATCCAACGCTGCAATGCCTTGCCGGAAGCCGACCGCGCCGCCTGCGTGGCGCGGATGGACGGGCGCGGAACGGTCAGCGGCAGCGTCGAGGGCGGCGGCTTGCTGCGGGAGTACCAGGAGGTGGTGACGCCGGCGCCCGCTTCCCCGGCCATGCCGTCCAATTCGCCCGGACCCGCGATGCCGCGGCCGGACAGCGGACCCGGCATGCGCTGAGACCTTCTCGCGTTCCCCTTGATCTGGCGCCGGATTCCACCGAAAGTGGCGTTTTCCGGGCGTCGCGGCGCGCCCCGTTATAAAATGCGCTGGCTTTACACCGATCTTTGGGGGGCCAGGTGCGTATTGCCATACTGGAAGACGACCCGGCGCATGCCCGGATCATAGAAAAGACGCTGCTGCAGGCGGGGCACGACTGCCATCTGTTCGAGGACGGCAGGGCGATGTTGCGCGACCTCCATCGCGAAAGCTACGACATGTTCGTGCTGGATTGGCACGTGCCGCATATCGATGGCCCAGAGATCCTGGGGTGGATCCGCCGCAATCTGCCGCCGCACCTGCCCGTGCTTTTCGTCACCAGCCGCGACGAAGAACAGGACGTGGTCGACGGGCTGCAGGCGGGCGCCGACGACTACATGACCAAACCCATCCGGCCGTTCGAACTGCAGGCCAGGGTGGCCGCGCTGCTGCGCCGCGCCTATCCCGAGGCCACGCGCCCGACCCAGCCGGGCTTCGGCGCCTACACCTTCGACTTGCACCGCCGCGAGGTCCGGCTCAAGGGTGAAGCGGTCGAACTCAAGCCCAAGGAATACGAACTGGCCTTGTACCTGTTCCGCAACCTGGGGAGGCTGCTGACACACGAGCATCTGCTCGAGGAGTTGTGGGGCACGAGCGCCATCGATACCCGCACCGTCACCACGCACATGTCGCAGTTGCGCCGCAAGCTCGACCTGCGGCCCCATAACGGCGTGCGGCTGGTGCCGGTCTACGGCCTGGGCTACCGCTTCGAGATACTGGCCGACCAGCAGGCAACGAACGAATCCAACGACGATCACCCATGAAGACAATACCCAGCATGGACGCCGGCAGCCGGCTGTCCGCGTGGGCCATCGCCGCCGCCTGTGCGTTCGGCCCGATGGCGGCCCATGCCCAGCAGGCCGAACCGGTGCGCCATCTGGTGCGTGACGGCGACACCCTGTACGACCTGGCCCAGGCCTATCTGGAAGATCCCGGCCAGTGGCCGGCCCTGGCGCGCGAGAACGGCAATCCCAATCCGCTCAGGCTCAAGCCCGGCTCCACCATCCTGGTGCCCGACGAGCTGCTGCGCAAGAAGCCCGGCGGCGCGCGCGTGGTGCACGTATCGGGGGGCGTTCGCTATACGACGCGCAGCGGCTCGTCGGGCGCGCTGGAGCGCGACATGCGGCTGATCGATGGCGACAGCCTGCGTACCGACGCGGGGGGCTTTGCGACACTGGAGATGGCCGACGGCTCGGTGGTCCGCGTGGCGGGAGACTCCGAGCTGCGCCTGGAGCGCCTGAAGTACAGCCTGACGAAGAAGCGCGCCGATACGTCGCTGGCCCTGGACAAGGGCCGCGTCGAGTCGCGGGTGCCGCCGCAACGGCCGTCGGGCAGCCGCTTCCAGATCGATACGCCGCTGATGGCCGCCGGCGTGCGGGGCACCGAATTCGGCGTGTCGATGCGCGACGGCAGCGCGGCCACCAGCGACGTCCTCGAGGGCGAGGTCGAGCTGCGTGTCCTGCGTTCGGGCGCCGCGGCGCGGGTCGGAGCCGGCACGGGCGGGGCGGTCGCCGCCAATGCCCAGGCGGCCACGCTGGCGCCGCTGCTGGCGGCGCCCGACCTGACCGGTGTCCAGTCCCTGCAACAACGCCCGATCATCGATCTGGCATTCCCGGCGCTCCAGGGGGCCGCGTCCTACCGCGCTTTCATCTGGCCCGCGGGTACCGCCGAGCAGGTGGCCGGCAACCTCGTGACCGCGACGCCGCGTGTGCGTTTCGCCGGACTGGAGGATGGCGACTACGTGGTCCGGATCAACGGCGTCGACCCCCAGGGGATAGAGGGGCGGCCGATCACCCGATCCATCAAGCTCAAGGCCCGGCCCGAACCTCCGGTCACCATCGCCCCGCCCGACGGCGGCGTGGTGGAGCAGGCCGAGGCCGTGCTTCGCTGGACGGGTGCCGATGGCGTGGTCGGCTACCGCCTGCAAGTGGCCCGCGACGAGGCCTTCGCCAATCCGTTCGTCGACGAAAGCGTGTCGTCCGAGACCTCCCGCGCCGTGGGCGGACTCGCCTCCGGCAACTACTACTGGCGCGTGGGCAGCGTGGTCCGGGGCAAGGATGGCAAGCCGGACGCCGGGCCCTATGGAGATCCGCGCCGTTTCATGGTGCGCCTGCCCGTGGGCGGGAAGCTCGGCATGAGCCAGCAGGGTGACGAAGTGGTGCTGAGCTGGGATGGCGAGGCGGGCCAGAACTATCTGGTCCAGGTCGCGCGCGACACGGGCTTTGCCGGACTGGCGGCCGAGCGCCGGACCGCGGATCGGAAATGGGCGCTCGAGGCATTGCCCGCCGGCGAGTATTTCGTCCGTATCCAGGCGACCGACAGCGACGGCTACGTGCGCGATTTCACGCGCCCGCAACACTTCCGCGTCAATCGCACGGTCCGCAGCGGAGACGGCGCGCTGCATTCGGGCGACGGCCAGGAAATCCAGCTTCCGTAGCGCAGTCTCCCGCGCATGGACAGCCAGGACGTATCGCAGGCATCCGCCACACGGCCTTCGGGGCCAAGGCGGCCACGCGCCCTGGTGCGCGGCATCGCGGTCGTCGCTGGCTTGCTGCTGGCCGCCTTGCTCGCCTGGCAGAACGGCCTGGGGCGCCTGGACGCGGCCCTGTACGATTTCTTCAGCAGGCTGGCGCCCACCGCTCCCAGCCAGGACATCGTGGTGGTGGCCATCGACGAGAGCAGCCTGGCCAAGGTGGGCCGCTGGCCCTGGAGCCGGGACCAGCAGATCGACTTGATCGAGCGGATCGCCCAGCAGGCGCCGGCTGCCCTGGGCCTGGACCTGTTGCTTTCCGAGCCGTCGGCCGACGCATCGGTCGACCAGCGGATGGCCGAAGCGATCCGCCGCAGCGGCAACGTCGTGCTGCCCGTTTTCACCGCTGAAACGGCGGGCAGGGTGCAGGCCATGCTGCCGGTGCCGCCGCTGGCGTCCGCGGCCCGGGCGCTGGGGCATGTCTCGGTCGAGCCCGATGCCGATGGCGTGGTGCGCAGCGTCTTCCTGCGAGAGGGCACTCAAGAGCGTCAATGGAACCATTTCGCACTGGCGCTGCTGCGGGTCGCGGGCAGGCCGGTCGCCGATCCTCTGCCCGGGAACCGGGCGCCCGCCGCCGCGGAGGCGGCACCGGGCGCCTGGTTGCGGGACTTCTGGATGCATATCGCCTACGCCGGGCCGGCCGGCACCTATCGCACGATTCCCGCCGCCCAGGTGCTGGCGGGCGATTTGCCCGACGGCGCGCTGGCTGGACGCATCGTGCTGGTCGGATCCACGGCGGCAGGCCTGGGCGACGTCTATCCGACGCCGCTCTCGGCGCGGCAGCGCTTCACGCCGGGGGTCGAGATATCCGCCAATGTGATCGACAACCTGATGTCCGGCACGGCGCGCCGCATCGTCGAACCCTGGGCGGGCGCGGTGCTGACGGTGCTGCTGGTGGCCGTGGTCCTGCCGACGCTGTGGCTGTTCGCGCCGGGGTGGGCGCTGGCGGCGTCCGTGGCGGGCATCGGCACGGCGGCGGGGGCAAGCGGCGCCCTGCTGCTCGGCCAGGGCGTGTGGTGGCCTCCCGGCGCGGCCGTGCTGGCCCTGGCGGCGTTCTATCTCGCCTGGAACTGGCGGCGCCTGGAGCGCGCGGCCAGCTACCTCGTCGATGAACTGGGAAGATTGAAACGCCACGGAGCCGTCCTGCCGGGCGACGCGGCCGCGCCGGCCGGCGACCTCATCGACCGGCGCATCCACGATCTTGCCCGGGCCACGGGGCGCTTGCTGGATGTCCAGGCCTTCATGTCGTCCGTGATAGAAAGCCTGCCCGAGGCAGCGCTGGCCGTGGCCGCGGACGGCCGCATCCTGCTTGCCAATCGCGAAGCGGTACGGCAATTCGGCGAGGCCGCCGCCGAAGGCAGGGACATGGCTCGCCTGCTGGCTGGCTTCACGCTGGTTTCCGGCGGTGCGCTGAGCTGGCCCGCGGCGGTCGCGCCAGGGCATTTCGCCGAATGTCGCGATGCCGCCGGCCGTGCCTTTCTGTTCGAGTACGCGCAGTGCGCAGGGCAGGAAGCCGCCGATACCGCCTGGATCGCCACCCTGGTGGACATCAATCCGCTGCGCGAGGCCGAACGCAAGCGCGACCAGGCCTTGCGCTTCCTGTCGCACGACATCCGTTCACCGCAAGGCGCGATCCTGGCCTTGTTGGACCTGCACCGAAGCGATCCCACCGAACTCCCGCAGGAGGAATTGCTGGACCGCATCAGGCGCTATGTGCTGCGCACGCAGGCCTTGGCGGAGTCTTTCGTCGAACTGGCGCGGCTGGCGACAGCGCCGGCCCGGGACGAGCCGGTCGACGGCGCGGACCTGGTCCTGGACGCCGCCGACGAGTGCTGGAGCCTGGCTCAGGCCAAGCAGATCGCGCTTGGCACCCACATCCCCGATCACGGTGTTCCGCTGCGCGGCGATCGTTCGCAACTGACCCGTGCGCTGGTCAATCTGATCGGCAACGCCATCAAATACAGCCCGGCCGGTACCCGGGTGGACTGCCGCCTGGATCGCGAAGGGAGGTGGTGGCGGATTGCCGTGCGAGACCAGGGCAGGGGCATCGCGGCCGAGGATCAGGCCCGCCTGTTCCAGGAGTTTTCGCGCGTCGGCGCCGCCGCGGAAAGCGGCGAGCCGGGTTTCGGCCTGGGCCTGGCCTTCGTCAAGGCGGTGGTCGAAAGGCATGGCGGCCGGATCGAGTGCGACAGCGTGGTGGGGCAGGGGAGCGAGTTCCGCCTGTTCCTGCCCGCCACGGTAAACAAGCCTGAACCCCAGGCGGGATGAAGCCCCGGGAGCGCGTAGACTACAGGTTGTCTACGAGGCCCAGTGGTACGAATGACGGAACGGATATTGGTGATACTCATCCTGTGCGCGGCCATGGCCGCGCCGTTCTGCCTGGTATGGCTGAACGCCCGGGAGATCTGGACGGATTTCGTCGTGGTCTATCCCCCCCAGGCCGCGGCCCGGCAAGGGTCCCTGGCGGCGACCGAATGGTATGATGCCGCCCTGTCTTCCTGCCTGTAGTCGCAAGCGTTAACGTCGTCCAACGCGCACGACGTCGCGCCCGCCGGGCCCGTGCGCGACGCTTATCGACGTCCGCCGATGAACAACGCTTCCTCTTCCCCTTCCCATGCATCCGCGTTGCGCCTGCTGCCACTGGTCGCCGTCGTCTTTTCCGGCTTCCTGGCCGTCGGCCTGCCGCTGCCCGCGCTGCCACTCTATGTGAATGGCCAGCTCGGTTTCAGTCCGCTGGTGGTGGGCTGGATCATCGGCCTGCAGCCGCTGACCACGATTCTTACCCGCAAGTTCGCAGGCGGTTATGTCGACCGCCATGGGCCGCGGCAGTCCGTGATGATGGGTTTGCCCATGGCCGCCATGGCGGGTTTGCTGTATGTGGCCTCGGCACTGATTCCGCATCCGCCGGCGGCGCTCGCGGTGCTGGTTGCCGGCCGCCTGCTGATGGGGCCGGCCGAGAGCCTGTTCCTGACGGGCACCATGACCTGGGGCATAGGCCGGGTAGGGCCGCAACGCACCGGCATCGTGATGTCCTGGCAGGGGATCGCGATGTTCGCGGCGCTCGGGCTTGGCGCGCCGGTGGGCGTCTGGGTCATGCAGCATGTGAACTTCCTGGCGGTCGGGCTGGCCACGGTGGCCTTTCCGATCGTGGGCCTGGCGATCGCTTCGTGCGTGCCGCCGGTACCCGTGACCAGCGGGGGCAGGAAGCAGGTGCCGTTCCTGCGCGTGATCGGCATGATCTGGCGCCAGGGCGCTGCGCTGTCGCTGGCTTCCGCGCCCTTCGCCGTGCTGACCGCCTTCGTCGTGTTGTATTTCGCGAGCCGGGGATGGGAAGACGCCGGTCTGGCGCTGACGGGTTTCGCGGCGGGCTACATCCTGGTGCGGCTGTTCTTCGGCCGGCTGCCCGATCGACTGGGCGGGAGCAAGGTCGCGCTGATCTCTCTGGCGATCGAGGCCCTGGGCCAGTTCCTGCTGTGGATGGCGCCCAGTTCCGGCTTCGCGCTGGCGGGCGCGACGCTGACGGGCGTGGGATTCTCGCTGGTGTTTCCGGCCATGGGCGTGGAAGCCATGCGTCGGGTTCCGCCGGAGAACCGAGGCGTGGCGGTGGGCGGATTCCTGGTTTTCGTGGATATCACGTCGGGCGTGACCGGACCGCTGGCGGGCCTGCTGATCGGTGCCTACGGCTATCGGGCGGCCTTCCTGGCGGGCCTGGCGGCCTGCCTCGTTTCCATCGCCGTCATCCTGTTCGGAATGGGCAAGGAAACAAGGCAGGGCGCCTGAACCCGGCGCCCTGGCAGGCGCTGCCTACTCCAGTACGCGCGACACTTCGTAGATGGCGGTCGTGCCGCTGACCTCGTTGCCGACGAGCAGCAGCGGCTGGCCGGTGGGCGACTTGGCGGCGGGCACGAACTTCAGGCCTTCAGGTCCGAGATCGCCCATCTTGGCGAGGTTCTCGTTCGACGGCGCTTCCGTCCAGTTGGCGCGGGTATTGAAGTAGTCCATGAACACCGGCGCCTTGGGATCGGTGATGTCATAGACCATTACGCCGCCCATGCGCTCCAGGCCGATGAAGGCGAAGGTCTTGTCACCCAGCACGCCGATTTCCACGCCTTCGGGTTCGGGGCCCTTCGAGGCGCTGCGGCTGTCGAAAGTGGCTTTCTGGTCGTGGCCGGTGTTGAAGTAGGCGGCGCAGGGCACGTCGCGGTCGGGGCCGATCTTGCACGAATCGCTGGCCAGCATGCGCTCGAACTGCGCGCCCGAGTCCCACACCAGCTTGCCGTCCTGGTCCCAGATCGAGAACGAGCGGCCGCCGTAGGCATACAGGTGGTCGTACATGATGCGGTCGCCATTGGGGTCCTCGATGCCCTGGGCGTTGAACTTGACCGGCTTGCCGGTGGCGTCCTGGCGATAGCCCATGGTCCACGAGATCTTCAGGCGGCCCAGGATGTCATCGTCGCGGCACGTGCCCGGTTTGCCGGCGGTGGCGCCGCAATAGGCGAAGGTCGCGGGGTTCAGCAGGGCGCCGGCGGCCAGCGCGTCGAGCTGCGGCGGCAGGTCGTCGCCCCGGCGGCGGGCAAAGCCGCTGGTATGGACCAGGTGCTTGACGCGGAATTCCTCGACGAATCCCTTGTTGGCGTCGCCCTTCCAGTAGGCGTCGTCGTCTTCGCCCCACGCCCGCGCGTCGCCTTCGTTGGCGGTCACGAGATAAGTCTTGCCGCCCGCGGTGTAGGACGCGATGGCGTCAGGCAGGTACATGCCGCGCACGCCGGGGAAGGTGCGGATGTCCAGCTTGGCCGGATCGTCGCTGGCGTCCAGTGCATTGCTTTCCAGGCCATGGTCCTTGTAGCCCAGCGGCAGGATGTCGGTCACGGTAGCCGTGGCGATGTCGATGCGCGCCAGGGCGTTGTTCTCCTGCAGCGTGGCCCACGCGGTCTTGCCGTCGGCGGACACGGCGATGTATTCGGGCTCGAAATCCTGGGACGCGCTGGCCTTGGGTCCGAAGATGCGAACGCCCTTGGCGCGCAGTTCGGCTTCCTTGCCGTTCCAGGCGGTGAAGCCGGCCACCCTGGCCGACGGCGCGGCGGGGTTCGACACGTCGATGACGCTGATCGAACCGACCGGGTCGATCTGGTAGTCGTCGCTGGGTTCCCCTTCGTTGGCGACCAGCAGCGTCTTGCCGTCCGGCGTGAAGGTCAGCATGTCGGGCAGGGCGCCCACGCCGGCCTTGCCCAGCAGGGCCAGCGTGTCGGCCTTGTACAGCGCGGCGAAGCCCGGATCCGTCTTCCTGGCGGCCTGGATGGCGACTGCGACGATGCCGCCGTGGACGGCAACGCTGTTGATCTGGGCGCCGGTCGAGATGGTCGAAGCGTCGATCGTGCCGATGTGCTTGGGGCTGGCGGGTGTGCTCAGATCCAGCACGTCGACCACGCCGTTGAGGGCGTTGACGACGAAGCCGCGCTTGCTGGCGGCGTCGAAGGCGGGGATTTCAGCGGCGCTGACACCGAACTGGCCGGCGGAGTAGCGGCCCAGCATTTTCAGGCTGATGCTCTTGGGCGTCGGCTCGGCGACGGGCGGCGGGGTGACGGGCGGCGTGGTCGGAGCCGCATCGTCGCCGCCGTCGCTCAGGCAGGCCGCCAGGGGAATGGCGACCGCCAGGGCGCACAGGCTGCGGGCAAGTATCGTCATGCGCGAGGGCTGGGTGGCGAGTGTCATGGTTCGGTCGGGTGGGTTGGACAAGCGCCGCATCATGACGGAGTAACATGACAGTCATATGTAAGGATTCCAGGCGCCCGGACGGTGTCCGGACCCGAACGAAGCCGCCTCGCGCGGTAGAATGCCGCGGTTCATTCCTTCCCTTCCATGTCCGACTCTCCCGATGTCATCCTGATGCGGCGCGCGCTGGCGCTGGCCGAACAAGCCTGGCGCGACGGCGAGGTGCCGGTCGGCGCCGTGGTCTGCGACGCTTCTGGCCGCATCCTGGGCGAGGGCGCCAACCGCCCCGTCGGCAGCCACGACCCCACGGCCCATGCCGAGATCCAGGCCCTGCGCGCGGCCTGCCTGGCCGCGGACAACTACCGTCTGCCCGGCGCCACGCTCTACGTCACCCTCGAGCCGTGCGCCATGTGCATGGGCGCCATGCTGCATGCGCGGCTGGCGCGCGTGGTGTATGGCGCTTCCGACCCCAAGACCGGAGCCTGCGGCGGTGTCCTCGACCTGCCGTCCATCGCCGTGCTGAATCACCAGACGCAGGTCGAGGGCGGTGTGCTCGCGGCCGAATGCGGCGAGCTGCTCCGGGCTTTCTTCCGCCAGAAACGCGAGGCCGCCCGCGGCGGCCCGCCCCTTCCTTCCGAGTCCGCATGAACCGACGCCGCTCTTCCTCCGCCGACGCCCACCACGACCACGACCACGACCACGACGCGCGCCACGAGCACCATCACGGCGATGGCGGCCACGACCATCACCATGAGCAGGGTTCCGGACCGGGTTTCCCGCCCCTGGGAACCCGGCCCGGCGTCTATCTCGTATCGCCCTCGGGCGCGGTGCCGGATCCCGAGGTCCTTGCCCGCGCGCGCGGGAATCTGAAGGCGCAGGGCTTTCATCCCGTGGCTGACCGGGGCGCGCTGCTGCGCCAGGAACGCTTCGCCGGGACGGACGACCAGCGGCTGGCGGCGCTGGCCCGCGCGGCCGCCCAGAAGCATCCCATCGTGATGGCGACGCGCGGCGGCTATGGCCTGTCGCGCATTCTTCCGCGCATCGACTGGAAAGCCATGGCCGACAGCGGCAAGCGCTTCGTCGGGCACAGCGATTTCACCTTCTTCCAGCTCGCGCTGCTCGCCAGGACCGGCGCGGTCAGCTACGCCGGACCGATGGCGGCTTTCGACTTCGGTGGCAAGCGCGTGGACGACCTGACCGCGGCGATGTTCGGCGAGACCCTGCGCGGCGAACTGGAGATCCTGAGCTTCGAATCCGAGGATTCCGACGCGGTCGACTGCCGGGGCGTGCTGTGGGGCGGCAACCTGGCGGTGCTGGCCTCGCTGCTGGGCACGCCGTATTTCCCGCGCACCCGGGGCATCCTGTTCCTGGAAGACATCAACGAACACCCTTACCGGGTCGAGCGCATGCTGGTGCAACTGGCCCAGGCCGGTGTGCTGGCCCGCCAGAAAGCCATCGTGCTGGGCAGTTTTACCGACTACAAGCTCACGCCGCACGATGCCGGCTACGACCTGCGTTCGGTGGTGGAGTGGCTGCGCCGCGAGGTGAAGGTGCCGGTCGTGACCGGCCTGCCGTTCGGCCATGTGAAGACCAAGGCGACGCTGCCCGTGGGCGCGAAGATCGGCCTGGCGACGGAAGCAGGCATGGCCTACCTGGTCTTTCCGCACGGGCATTGAGAAGAATGCCGGGGCGCCGCGCGGCCCGAAGACGGACGGCAGCCCCCGGGGTGGCCGCCTTGACGTGCCGGGCGCCCGTCAGGACGCAGGGGGCGGCCCCCGCTTTTCGTCCGCGGGGTAGTAGTGCTCGTCATCCAGCGTGTCCGTCCGGAACCGCGCAGACGTAGCGGCCCCGTCCGGAAGCGGCACATCCTTGCCCGCCCGCCGATGCCGGTAGAGCGCCGCGCGGGCCAGCATCAGCGTCGTCGCCGGCACGGTCAGCGTCAGGAAAACCGCGATCAGCACCTCGTGCAGCGCCGGCCCCTCGTCGGTCATCGAGAAGTACAGCATCGAGGCCAGCACGATGAACACCATGCCCATCGTCGCGCCCAGCGTGGGGCCGTGCATGCGCTGATAGAAACTGTGGAAGCGCCACAGCCCCAGGCAGCCGAGCAGGGTCAGCAGGCCGCCCGCCACCAGCAGCAGCGAAGCCAGGATCTCGGCCCACAACGGCAGAAGCATGTCGCCGCTCATTCGATCACCTCGCCGCGAAGCAGGAATTTGGCCAGGGCGACCGAGCTGACGAAGCCCAGCAGCGCGATGGTCACCGCGGCTTCGAAGTACTCGGTGCTGCCGGTCCGTATGCCCAGCACCAGCAGCATCAGCATGGCGCAGATATACATGGTGTCCAGCGCCAGCACCCGGTCCTGCGCGGCCGGTCCCTTGAGCAGGCGCAGCGTGGCCAGCAGCATGGCGATGGCGATGCACAGCAACGAGAACAGGCTGGCCCAATCGAGCATGCCATTCATTCGAAGATCTCCATCAGCGGTTGTTCGTAGCGGGACCGGATCGTGTCGATCCAGTACTGCTCGTCGTTCAGGTCCAGCACGTGGATGAGCAGCCAGCTCTTGTCATCGGACAGTTCGATGCAGACCGTCCCCGGGATCGCGGTCAGGATGAGCGCGAGGGTGGTCAGGCCGTGGGCGTCCTGAAGGGTAAGCGGCATCCGGATGAAGCCGGAGTTGTCGCGGCGGGCCTTGGAGCCCAGGATGACGCGCGCGACATCGAAGTTGGACTTGATGCTGTCCAGGATGACGACGCCCAGCAGCTTCAGCGCGACGCCGGGCCGGCGCAGGCGGGCTCTGACCGGCCGCAGCGGCGCGGTCCACAGCGGCACGGCGATGGCCAGCAACGCGCCCAGCAGGATGTGGCCCAGCGAGAGCGTCTGGTTGAGAAGCAGCCACATCGCCAGCAGGAACAGCGAGGTGAGCGGCCAGGGAACGATGCGTCTGATCATGGGGTGGCGCCTCCTGGGCCGGCCTGCCGGGTCGACATGATGCCGCGCACGTAGTCTTCGGGGTGATGCAGGGCACGGGCCGTGTCGTTGAAATAGCGCATGGCGGGCTGGGCCTGGACCATCAGCACGATGCCGAGCACCAGCATGGCGGCGATGGGGAAGACCTCGATCAGGCGCAGGCGGGGCTGGGCGCGGCCGGAAGGCACCCAGAAGGCGCGTATGCCGATGCGGGTGAGGGACACGATGGTCGTCAGGCCGGAGACCACCAGCAGGGCCAGCAGCACCCAGGCCAGCACGGGTTCGGGATTGCCGACCTCGGGCGTGAGCCCGTCAGGGTTCAGGATGGTGGTCAGCAGCGCGAACTTGGCCACGAAGCCCGACAGCGGCGGCAGTCCGGACAGCACCAGCGCGCAGGCGATGAAACTGAGCCCGAGGAAGGCCATGGCGGCGGGGATGGCCACGCCGATGTCGGTCGTGCTCATGTCTTCTTCGGCGTCGGCGGAGCGGTCCAGGCCGAAGGCCTCGAGCGTGACCGCCAGCAGGTCGGCGCCGAAGGTCCGGCTGCGTTCCATCAGTTCCTGCAGCAGGAAGAAGGCGCCCAGCGCCAGCGTCGAGCTGACCAGGTAGAACAGGGCGGCGGCCGTCACGCTGTCGCGGCCGAAGCCTATGGCCGACAGCAGGGTGCCGGAGGAGATGATGACCGCGAAGCCCGCCAGCCGTCCGGTGTTCTGCGAGGCCAGCATGCCCAGCGTGCCGAAGGTCAGCGTCGCCAGTCCGATGTACAGGATCCATTGCTGGACGAAGCCGCTGGACTCGCCGGCCTGTTCCCCGAACATCAGCAGCGAGAGCCGCAGGATCACATACACGCCCACCTTGGTCATGATGGAGAACAGGGCGGCGGCTGGCGGCGAGGCGGCGGCATAGGAGGTCGGCAGCCAGAAGTTCAGCGGCCAGGCGCCCGCCTTGGTCAGGAAGGCCACGCCCAGGATGGCGGCGCCGGCTTCCATCAGCATGCGGTCGGAGGCCTCGACCTGGCCGATGCGCACGGCCACGTCCGCCATGTTGAGCGTACCGGTCACGCCGTAGATCAGCGCCACGCCGATCAGGAACAGCGAGGATCCGACCAGGTTGACGGCGATGTAGTGCAGGCCGGCCTTGACCCGCTGCGGCCCGGATCCGTGCAGCAGCAGCCCATACGAGGCGGCCAGCAGGATTTCGAAGAAGACGAACAGGTTGAAGAGATCGGCCGTCAGGAACGCGCCGTTGAGCCCCATGAGCTGGAGCTGGAACAACGGGTGGAAATGGACGCCCGCGCGGTGCCATCTGGCCAGCGAGTACAGCAGCGAGCCCAGCGCCATGATGGCGGTCAGCAGCAGCATGAGGGCCGACAGCCGGTCCAGCGCCAGCGCGATGCCGAATGGCGCGGGCCAGTTGGCGGCCAGGTAGACCGCGACCCGCAACGGGCCGGTGTCCGCCTGCCGCAGCAGCGCGATGGCCACGATCAGCAGGGCGAGCGTGGCCACCACGTTGACCACGGCTTTCGCCGTCGCGCGCCCCTCGCCCAGCAGCAGCATGAAGCCGGCCACCAGCATGGGCAGGACGATGGGAACGATCATGAGATGGTCGTGCCAGGACAGCATCATTCACCCTCCCGGCCGTCGACGTGGTCGGTGCCGCTCAGGCCGCGGGAGGCGAGCATGAGGACCAGGAAGAGCGCGGTCATCGCGAAGCCGATGACGATGGCGGTCAGCACCAGCGCCTGGGGCAGCGGGTCGGCATAGTCGGCGACCTCGCTGGCGCGGCTGGCCCGCAGGATGGGGATCTGGTCCAGTGACAGCTTGCCCATCGAGAAGATGAACAGGTTCACGGCATAGGACACCAGCGAGATGCCCATGATGACCTGGAAGGTCCGCGGCCGCAGTAGCAGCCAGATCCCGGATCCGCCCAGCGCGCCGATGGCGATGGCGATGATCACTTCCATCGGGCGCCTCCCCGGGGAAGCTCGGCTTCGGCCTGCTGCGCGGCGCGGTGGCTGCGGATGGACTGGTGGCCCAGGGCCGTAAGGATAAGCATCGTGGCTCCGACGACCAGGCTGAACACGCCCAGATCGAATAGAAAGGCGCTGGGCACGTGGATCTCGCCCACCAGGGGCAGGTGCAGGTGCGCGCTGTGCGACGTCAGGAAGGGGTAGCCGAACAGCCAGGCCCCCATGCCGGTCAGCACGGCGAACAGCAGGCCCAGGCCTATCCAGCGCTGCGGATGCAGGCGCATCTTGGACTCGACCCAGGCGGTGCCTCCCACCATGTACTGGAGAATGAAAGCCACCGACAGCGTCAGTCCGGCGACGAAACCGCCGCCGGGAAGGTTGTGCCCGCGCATGAACAGGAAGACGGCGAACAGCGCGATGATGGGCAGCGCGAGCCGGATCAGCACCGAGGGCATCAGCAAGTAGCCTGTCGCCGGATCGTCGCCGGCGCGCGCGGCGGCGTCGGTCTTGCCCTGGTCGATCTGCTGATGCGGCAGGGCGATGCTTTCGGGCGCGGGACGGAAGCGCCGCAGCAGGGCATAGACGGTGAGCGCCACGATGCCCAGCACGGATATTTCGCCCAGCGTGTCAAAGCCGCGGAAGTCGACCAGCAACACGTTGACGACGTTGGTGCCGCCCCCTTCGCTCAGCGCCCGCTCCAGGAAGTAGTTGGAGATGGTGTCGGGATAGGGGCGCGTCAGGACGGCATAGGCCAGCAGCGCCATGCCGGCGCCGCCCGCCACGGCGATCGCCAGGTCGCGCGCCCGGTGCAGCCAGGCGATGGCGGGCACGCGTATGCCGAGTTCCGCCGGTTCCTTGCGCCGCGGCAGCCAGCGCAGGCCGAGCAGCAGCAGGATGGTGGTCACGACTTCGACCAGCAACTGCGTCAGCGCCAGATCGGGGGCGGAAAACCAGACGAAAGTGATGCAGGTGACCAGCCCGGCGCCGCCCATCATGATCAGCGAGGCCAGCCGGTGGTACTTGGCCTGGTAGGCGGTGCCGATGGCGCAGGCGATGCCGATCAGCCACAGGATGGCGAAAGTGGGGTCGACCGGGGATATCGGCACGGCGGCCAGCAACAGCGGCCGGCCGTACAGCGTGACGGCGGCCACCAGGATGGCGAAGGCGACGATGCCCAGCAACTGGGATTGCAGGCCGCGCGCGCCCAGGCTGTTGGTCAGGCGGTCGGCCAGCGCGGTGGTGACGCTCATGACGCGCTCGAAAGCCCGTTTGCCGTTGAACCGGTAGAACAGCGGAAGGCGTTCGACCGTGCTCAGGCGCAGGGTCTTCTGCAGGATCAGGTACAGCGCCGATCCGCCCACCAGCGCCACGAAACTCATGACCAGCGGCAGGTTGAAGCCGTGCCAGATGGCCAGGCTGTAGCTGGGCACCGCGTCGCCCAGGATGGCGCGCACGGCGGTGGCCAGGAGCGGGGCGATGGTATAGCCCGGCGCCACGCCCACGGCCAGGCACAGGAAGGCCAGGACCTCGGCGGGGAAGCGCATCCAGCGAGGGGCTTCGTGCGGGGTGCGGGGCAGGTCGTGCGGCGGGGGTCCGAAGAACACGTCGTGCAGGAAGCGCCACGAATAGGCCACGCTGAAGGCGCCGGCCACGGTGGCCGCGATGGGCAGCGCATGGCTCATGCCCACGGCATTGCCGACCACCACGGCCTCGGTGAAGAACATTTCCTTCGAGATGAAGCCGTTCAGCAGCGGCACACCCGCCATCGCGGCCCCCGCCACCATGGCCAGCGTGGCGGTGATGGGCATGACCTGCGCCAGGCCGCTGAGCCGGCGGATGTCGCGGGTGCCGCATTCGTGGTCGATGATGCCGGCCGCCATGAACAGCGACGCCTTGAAGGTCGCGTGGTTCATGATGTGGAAGATGGCGGCCACCAGCGCGAGCGGGCTGCCCAGCCCCAGCAGCAGCGTGATCAGGCCCAGGTGGCTGATGGTGGAATAGGCCAGCAGCCCCTTCAGGTCCTGCTGGAAGATGGCCGTATAGGCGCCCAGCAGCAGCGTGCAGAGGCCCGCGCCCCCGATGATCCAGAACCATTCCTCGGTGCCGGCCAGTACCGGCCACAGCCGGGCGAGCAGGAAGACGCCGGCCTTGACCATGGTGGCCGAGTGCAGATAGGCGGACACCGGGGTCGGCGCCGCCATGGCGTGCGGCAGCCAGAAGTGGAAGGGGAACTGCGCGCTCTTGGTCAGCGCGCCCAGCGCGATCAGGATCAGCGCGACCTCGTAGACGGGATGCGAACGGATCAGGTCGCCGGAGGACAGGACCGCGTCCAGGTCATAGCTGCCAACGATGTGCCCCAGCACCAGGATGCCCGCGAACAGGCACAGGCCGCCGGCGGCGGTGACCGTGAGGGCCATGCGCGCCCCGCGGCGGGCGTCGGGCCGGTGGTGCCAGTAGCCGATCAGCAGGAATGACACCAGGCTGGTCAGTTCCCAGAACAGCGCCAGCTGGATCAGGTTGCCCGACAGGACCACGCCCAGCATGGCCCCCATGAAGGCGAGGAAGAAGGAGAAGAAGCGCGGCACCGGATCTTCCGGCGACATGTAGTAGCGCGCGTACAGCACCACGAGCAGGCCGATGCCGGTGATCATCAGGCTGAATATCCAGGCCAGCCCGTCCATGCGCAGGACGAAATTCAGGCCCAGCGAAGGCAGCCACGCAAACTCGTACCGGACCGCGCCGCCATCCGAGATTTCAGGGTAGAGCAGGGCGGCCTGTACCGTTCCCGCCAATGCGATCAAACCGGCAAGCCAGGCTTCTCGGTTTCGCGCATTGGCGGGCAGCAAGGCCGCCACGACACTGCCGGCGAAAGGCAGCGCTAGGAGGATCAGCAAGGGCATGGATGGCGGTCACTCTTTGATATTGGTATGGGTGGGGCAACGCAGGAGCGAGCTACAAAGAACGCACCTAGCCGGGCCACGCGGGCGGGAGCAGTCCCACGCCAGGTCTTGCGCCATCGTGTCCAGGAGAGGCATGCGCACGTCGCCGGTCGCAGTCCCGGCTTCGTGGCTATGTGCTCAATGGTAACAAACGGCGGTGCCATGCTGCGCGGGCGCGTCGGGCTCCGGGCCGTTCATGTCCATTGTGTAAATGTTCGGGTCAACCCGCATGAGGGCTGTTACAATACTAGGTTGATCTTTGCGCTTCCACCCTGGCTGCGCGACGTTTCTTTTCTTCTTGCGAGCCCGTTTCCGCCGTGATTTCCACCGCCAACCTCACCATCCAGTTCGGCCCCAAACCCCTATTCGAGAATGTCTCGGTCAAGTTCGGGGAAGGCAACCGCTATGGCCTCATCGGTGCGAACGGCAGCGGCAAGTCGACGCTGATGAAAATCATCGGCGGCGACCTGGAGCCGTCGGCCGGCAACGTCTCGCTCGAACCCAATACCCGCCTGGGCAAGCTGCGCCAGGACCAGTTCGCCTTCGAAGAGGTGCGCGTGCTGGACGTCGTGCTGATGGGCCATGCGGAAATGTGGCAGGCCATGAGCGACCGGGACGCGATCTACGCCAATCCCGACGCCACCGACGAAGACTACATGCGGGCGGCCGACCTCGAGGCCAAGTTCGCCGAGTACGACGGCTACACCGCGGAGGCGCGCGCCGGCGAACTGCTGCTGGGCCTGGAAATCCCGGTCGAACAGCACCAGCAGCCGATGCGCGAGATCGCGCCGGGCTGGAAACTGCGGGTGCTGCTGGCGCAGGCGCTGTTCTCGAACCCGGACGTGCTGCTGCTGGACGAACCGACCAACAACCTCGACATCAATACCATCCGCTGGCTGGAAACGGTCCTGAACCAGTACCAGTCGACGATGATCATCATCAGCCACGACCGCCACTTCCTGAACCAGGTCTGCACCCACATGGCCGACCTGGACTACCGCGAAGTGCGCATCTACCCGGGCAACTACGACGACTACATGCTGGCCTCGGCCCAGGCGCGCGAGCGCCTGATGAGTTCCAATGCCAAGGCCAAGGAGCGCATCACCGAACTGCAGGACTTCGTGCGCCGGTTCTCGGCCAACAAGTCCAAGGCCCGCCAGGCCACGTCGCGCCTGAAGCAGATCGACAAGCTCAAGGCCGACGCCGTCGAGGTCAAGCCGTCGTCGCGCCAGAACCCCTACATCCGCTTCGAGCAGGCCAAGGTCATGCACCGCCAGGCGGTCGAGATCGAGGGCATCGCCAAGGCCTACGACAAGCCCGTCATCCCGAAATATTCCGCCATGGTCGAAGCCGGCGAGAAAGTCGCCATCATCGGCGCCAACGGGGTGGGCAAGACGACGCTGCTGCGGATGCTGGCCGGGGTCCTGGCGCCCGACCAGGGCGCGATCAAGTGGTCCGAGAATGCCAACCAGGGCTACATGGCGCAGGACGTGTCCGACAACTTCGAGTCCGAGGACAACGTCTTCGACTGGATGGGCCAGTGGCGCCAGCCGGGCGACGAGGACCAGGCGATCCGCTCGGTGCTGGGACGCCTGCTGTTTTCCAGCGATGACATCGGCAAGACCGTGGGGGTGTTGTCCGGCGGCGAAAAGAACCGCATGATGTTCGGCAAGCTCATGCTCCGCCGGCACAACGTGCTCCTGCTGGACGAGCCGACCAACCACCTGGACATGGAGTCGATCGAGTCGCTGCAACTGGCGCTGGAGAAATTCCAGGGTACGCTGTTCTTCGTGTCGCACGACCGCGAGTTCGTGTCGGGGCTGGCCAGCCGTATCATTGAAATCCTGCCGGACGGCCAGCTCATCGACTACAAGGGCACCTACGACGAGTACCTGGCCTCGCGCGGCATCGAGGACTGACCGGAGCAAGACGGCACGAAGATTGCTTGGTCCGCGTCGAGTCCGGTGGAGTTCCTTCCGCCGCCAAGGAGAAGACGATGCGGGAATCTTTGTCTATCGCCATCATCATGGCGCCGGGGGCTCCCGGCGCGGCGGGCTGAACCATGCGCATCAAGGTTTTGCTCTTCGGTTCGCCCGGCTACGGCAGCTTCAACCAGTGCGGCGTGGCGGGCGTGGAAGCCGCCCGGCGCGCAGGGCGCCAGGTCGAGTTGATCTGGATCGAGTCGACCGGCCCCGCCATCCGCGCGGCGCGCGTGATCGACGTCTGCCATCGGGGCGCCGACCTCGTGGTGGCCTACGGCAGCGCCGGCGACTACCCGGTCGCCATGGCCGCCGAACGCTTTCCCCACATTCATTTCGTCGTGATCCAGGGCTCGTACGTCGCCGAGAACTGCGCCGTCTATGGCGTCGTTCAGGAACAATCGGCCTTCCTGGCGGGGGTCCTGGCGGCCGCCGAGAGCCGCACCGGCGGCCTGGGCCATCTGTCGGCGGTCAAGACCGAGGCGGCGCTGTTGGCCCGGGCGGCCTATGTCGACGGGGCGATGCGGCACTCGCCGGGCATGGGCATGATGACGTCCTTCTGCGGCAGCCAGGATGACGAAGGGCTTGCCTTCGAAACCTGCGAGGCCATGGCCAAGCGCGGCGTGGACGTGGTGTTCGCGGCCATCGACGGAGGGCGGCCCGGCGCGATGCTGGCCTGCCGGAAGTTCCGGTTGCGCCAGATTGGTGCGATCGTCGATTGGACCGAGACCGATCCGCGGCTGTTCGTCGGCTCGGCCATCTCGGATACGGGCCGGTGCATCGCGGCCGCCATCCAGGATCATGCCGATGGCAACGTCCCGTTTGGCACTTGCACCTACTATGGCGTGGAACGCCCTGAATTCGTCCGGCTGGCGCTGAGCCCCCTGGCCGCGCCGTCGACGCGGCAGGCCGTGGAAGAGTGGACCCAGGCCCTGCTGCGCGGCGAAGCCACCCCGAGCAGCGAGTACTCGGGGCGCGAGTTCGACCTGAGCGGGCTGCTCAGCCGGCTATAGCCCGCGGCTTGACCGTCGACGAGACGCGCTTGGCCTTGGTCCGGGCCTCGTCGGCGGTGGCCGCGCAGGCCAGTGCGACACCCATGCGGCGCTTGACGAAAGACTCCGGCTTGCCGAACAGGCGCAGGTCGGTGCCGGGTTCGGCCAGCGCCTGGGCCACGCCGTCGAAGGCTACCGCGCCCGCCTCGATGCCCCCATAGATGACGCTGCTTGCACCGGGTTGGCGCAGCGAGGTGTCCACGGGCAGGCCCAGGACGGCCCGGGCGTGCAGTTCGAACTCGTTCTGGACCTGCGAGATCATCGTGACCATGCCGGTGTCGTGCGGACGAGGGCTGACCTCGGAGAACCAGACGTCGTCCCCGGCCACGAACAACTCGACGCCGAAAATGCCGTAGCCACCCAGCTCGCCGGTGACCTTGGCGGCGATCTCGCGCGAGCGCGCCAGGGCGGTGGGCGACATGGGATGCGGCTGCCAGCTCTCGACATAGTCGCCATCCACTTGCACGTGCCCGATCGGTTCGCAGAAATCGGTGCGATCCTGGCCGTCGGCGCCGCGCGAACGGACGGTCAGCAGGGTGATCTCGTAGTCGAAGCGTACAAAGCCTTCGACGATGACACGGCCGGCGCCCACGCGGCCGCCTTCCTGCGCATAACGCCAGGCATGCTCCACGTCCTGCGGGCCGTCGAGCCTGGATTGGCCCTTGCCCGAGGAGGACATGACGGGCTTGACGATGCACGGATAGCCGATGTGCTGGTCGATGGCCGCCTGCAATTCTTCCCGGGTCGCGGCGAAACGGTAGGGCGACGTGGGCAGGCCCAGGGTTTCCGCCGCGAGGCGCCGGATGCCTTCGCGGTTCATCGTCAACTGGGCCGCGCGGGCAGTGGGCGTGACGCGCGCCACGCCGGCTGCTTCCAGCTCGACCAGCAGGTCCGTGGCGATGGCTTCGATCTCGGGGACGATGATGTCCGGCCGCTCGGCCTCGATCAGCGCCTTGAGCGCGTTCCGGTCGGTCATGGCGACGGTGCGGGCGTGGTGCGCGACCTGGTGGCCCGGCGCGTCGGCATAGCGGTCGACGGCGATGACTTCCACGCCCAGCCGCTGGAGGGCGATGATGACCTCCTTGCCGAGCTCGCCGGAGCCCAGGAGCATGACGCGCACGGCTGCGGGGGAGAGCGGGGTGCCCAGGGTGGGGAAACGGGTGGCGGTCATCGCGGGGTCGTCCAGAAGCAAAACCCGAAATGTAGCGCGAACCGGGCGGTTTTGCTGCGCGCGGGAACCCCGCCTGGCGGCTGCCCGCGGCGATCTTGCGCCGCCGGATTTGCCCGCGACCTTCGCGGCAGGTGCCCGCAAGGCGTTCGACTACAGATGCCTGGAGGTCAACGCGGGGGCATGCGCAGCGCGCCGTCCAGGCGGATCACCTCGCCGTTCAGGTAGGCGTTCTCGACGATGTGCGCCACCAGGGCGGCGAATTCCGCGGGCTGGCCCAACCGCTTGGGGAAGGGGACCGAACCGCCCAGTCCGGTCTGGACCTCTGGCGGCAGCTCGTCCAGCAGCGGGGTCTGGAACAGTCCGGGGGCGATCGCCATGACGCGTACGCCGAACTGCGCCAGGTCGCGGGCCGCGGGCAAGGTCAGCGCCGCGATGCCGCCTTTGGAGGCCGAGTAGGCGGTCTGGCCCATCTGGCCGTCGTAGGCGGCGATGGAGGTGGTGTTGACCATGACCCCGCGCTCGCCATCGTCCAGGGGATCGAGGCCGGTCATCTCGGCCGCGGCCAGCCGCATGACGTTGAAGGTGCCGATGAGGTTGATCTGTACGATGCGGCTGAAATCGGCCAGCGGCATGGGGCCTTGCCTGCCCGTGATCCGGTGCGCGCCCCCGACGCCAGCGCAGTTGACCAGGACGCGTGCGGGACCATGTTCCCGGCGTGCCGCATCCAGCGCCTGTCGCACGCTGTCTGGATCGGTGACGTCGCAGGGCAGCGCGAGGCCCCCCGTTTCGGCGGCGATGGCCTGGGCCGGCGCGGCATTGCGGTCCAGTACCGCGACCCTGGCGCCGCGCGCGGCCAGCAGGCGCGCGGTCTGCGCTCCCAGTCCGGAGGCGCCGCCGGTCACCAGTGCGGCCAATCCTTCGATCTTCATGATGCGCTCCTGGAGGAGGGGTCGGGAAGGATGACGCGGGGACCGACGCCAGCGTACATTGGTCCTGTCAGTATGAACGATTTTTTCGAGTGAAACGCTGGGGCTCATGTCCACCGGGCCGACACCTCAAAAGGTTCAGCGCGCGCCGGTCGGCCCGGTGTGCGTGATGACGGCGCCTTCGGGCAAGGGGCGCACGACCTGCTCGTACACTGACAACCAGCCGCGCACGCGCCCCGCGGCGGGCGGCACGAAAGCGGCGCGGCGCCGGCCCAGCTCCTGTTCTTCCACCCGCAGGTCCACGGTGCGCGCGTCGATATCGATGGCGATGGGATCGCCGTCGCGGACGAGCCCCAGCGGGCCGCCGGCCGCCGCCTCGGGCGAGACCTCGCCCACGACCAGCCCTTTGTTGACGAGGCCCGAAAGCTGTCCGTCCGTGACGACGGCGACATGTTCGCCCAGGCCCGCGCCGTCCAGGACGAACACGAAGCGCGAGGCCATGCCCATGCCCGGTCCGCCGCGTACCCCCAACCCGCGCATCACGACCACGGTGCCGCGAGCGATCTCGCCACGCTGCAAGGCCGCGATGGCCTCTTCCTGCGACTCGAACACCCGCGCCGGCCCCTCGAAGCGCATGGCCTTGCCGGTGGCCAGGCCCAGCTTGACGATGCCGCCGTCAGGCGCCAGCGAGCCGCGCAGGATGACGATGGAGGGGCGGGTGGACAGCGGCTGGTCGGCGCGGCGCAGGATGGCTTCGTCGCCCACCTGGACCTCGTCCACGGCCTCTCCCATGGGCCGCCCGGACACGGTCGGCGCGTCAGGGTGGTAGAGGCCGGCCAGGCGCTTGAACACCGCCAGCGTGCCGCCGGCGCGCTCCAGGTCCTCGATGGAGTCGTCGCCATTGGGCCGGATGGCGGCAATCAGGGGCGTGGAATCCGCCAGCCGCTCGAACAGTCCGTAGACGTCCACGCCGGCTTGTGCCTCGTTGGCGATGGCCTGCAGATGCTTGATGGTGTTGATGGATCCGCCCAGCGCGAGCACCACGCGGGCCGCATTGGCGAAGGCTTCGGGGGTCAGGATGGCGCGCGGCCGCAGGTCGTCCCAGATCATCTGGACGATGCGGGCGCCGGCCTGTTCGACCATGGCCATCATGCGCGGGCTGTTGGCGGCCACGGGGGCGCTGCCAGGAAGCGCCATGCCCAGCGCTTCGCACACCATGTGCATGGAGTTGGCGGTGCCGATGCCGGCACAGACGCCCGGGCCGCGCACGGCCTGCTCGCTCATCGCGGCCAATTCCGCTGGATCCATGCGGCCGGCGGCGACGTGGCCCGCGGCCAGGAACACTTCTTCGATGTCGACGTGCTGCTGCTTGTAGTGCCCGCTGCGCTGGTAGCCGCACACCACGACCAGCGTGGGAAGGTCGAGGCGGGCGGCCGCCATGAGCTGGCCGGGCGTGGTCTTGTCGCACGAGGCGAGGCAGATCATGCCATCCAGCAGGGCGCCCTCTACCGCTACCTCGATGTCGTTGGCGACGAGGTCGCGGCTGGGAAGGATGTAGCCGCCGCGGGCGCCGGCGCTGGTGATGAAGTCGCTGGGCGCGGCGGTGCGCACCTCGAACGGCAGGCCGCCGGCATCCCGTATGGACTGCTTGACGGCAGCCGCCACGCCATCCAGGTGGCTGAAGCAGCTCGACAGTTCCGACGAGGTATTGACCACGGCGATCTTGGGTTTTTCCATGTCGGCATCGGTCAGCCCAAGGGCGCGCCATTGCGCCCGCCTGACCGCCCAGCGCGAGGTGCCGGGTTCGAAGTTGCTGCGCAGAGGACGGCGCGGCGCCGCCTGGCCGCTTTCGGACGATGACATGGGAATGGCTCCATAAAATTGAAACGTTATTTCAATTTATCATCCAAGAACCATTGCGGGCAACGCCGATCAGTGCTTAAAATTAAAATGAAACATTATTTCGAAAAAAATAATCCGGATCTGAAGCACCGGGCATCATTGCCGCATCAAGGAGAATTCTCATGGCGAATCAAGTACGAACCGTCCGGCGAACGGAACACCGGCCCTGGCACGTCGATGCCGATCTGTGCGTGGTCGGCGCCGGCATCTCGGGAGTCTCGGCCGCGCTCGAAGCCGCCGCGCTGGGCCGCCGGGTCGTGCTTGTCGATAGCCTGCCCATGCTGGGCGGCCAGGCGGTGGGCTCGATCATCGGGACCTTCTGCGGCCTGTTCTCGAATGGGCCGAACCGCATTCAGCTTACCCATGGCATCGCGGATGGCATCCTCGAAGATCTGGGCCGGGCGGGTTCGCTCCACCACAACGTCGGACCGCTGACGACGGTGGTGTACTACGATGAAGTGGCGCTGGGCCGCTGGATCGAACAGAAGATCAGCGACGCCGGCATCACCGTGGTGCTGGGCGCGGTGCTGCGCGAGGTACGCCGGGAAGGCGGCCGGCTGCAGCGGCTGGAGCTGGCCACCCGCTATGGCGACGTGCACGTGGATGCGCGTGGTTATGTGGACGCCAGCGGCGACGCGGCGCTGGCCTGGCTGTCTGGCCTGGACTGCCGGGAGCCGGACGTGCCGATTTTCGGCACGCAGATGTTCGTGCTCGAAAACCTGGATGAAGCCCACCTGCCCACGCGCGAGGCCTTCACCGCGCGCATCAAGGAAAAAGCGGCGCGGTACGGCATATCGCGCGACGACGGGCTCTTCTTTCGCTTCCCCGGCCGGGGCACCGCGGCTATGAACATGACCCACATGGAAACGCCGCTCGACCCGATTGCCGCCTCGGCCACGGCCCTGGCCGGCCGCGAGCAGGTGGACCGCGTCATCGACTTCCTGAAGGCGGAGTATCCGCTGGCTTTCGGCGCATCCCGGATCCGGGCCTATGCCTTGCCCGGCATCCGGCAGACGCGCTGGATCGCCGGACTGCACCAATTGACGACGAACGAGGTGCGCGCGGCCACGCGCTTCCCGGACACCGTCGCACGGACCTCGTGGCCGGTGGAGCTGCATGACCAGCCTGAAGGCTACCTGTGGGAGCCCTTCGGCGAGGACCACGTGCATACGGTGCCGCTGCGCAGCCTGATCCCGGCCGGCAGCGACAATCTCGTCGCTGCCGGCCGCTGCATCGACGCCGATGCGGCGGCCCTGTCCAGCGTGCGGGTCATGGGGCCGTGCATCGCCATGGGGGCGGCAGCCGCCCATGCCCTGGACCTGACCCTGGGAGGAAAGATCCAGGACGTGGATGTGGCGGCCCTGCAGGAACGCATCCGCGCCAATATCTGAACATCGACGGGGACGCGCGCCGTCCCCGCGCCATTCCCCAAGGAGACACCATGAAAATCCTGTCCGCGTCCCTGTTCGGCGCCGCTTGCGCGGTAACCGCCCCTCATGTCCTGGCGGCTTCCGGTCCTGCCTATCCGTCCCGGGCCGTCACGCTCATCGTGCCGAACGCCCCCGGCGGCGCCATCGACATCCTGGGCCGCCTCTTGTCCGAGCGCCTGCAGAAGAGCTGGGGGCAACCGGTGGTGGTGATGTACAAGCCGGGCGCCAACACCGTGGTCGGCACCGATCACGTCGCCAAGTCGGCGCCGGACGGCTACACCCTGGGCCTGGTCGTGACTTCGCACGTCATCAATCCGACGCTGCGCAAGACCATGCCGTTTGATACGGTCAAGGACCTGGCGGGTGTCTCGATGCTGGTGACCTCGCAGATCGTCATCACCGCGACGCCGTCGCTGCCGGCCAACGACCTGGCCGGCGTGATCGCGATGGCGAAGAAGGAGCCGGGCAAGATGAGCTATGCCTCGCCGGGCAGCGGGAGTTCCATGCACCTGACGGGCGAGTTGCTCAAGAGCATGACCGGCGTGGATATGCTGCACATCCCGTACAAGGGCAGCGGCCCGGCCTACACGGAGGTGATGGCCGGCCGTGTGCCGCTGCTGATCGATCCGCTGTTCTCGTCCATGCCCTACATCAAGTCCGGCAAGCTCAAGCCGATCGCCGTCACGGGCAAGACACGGGACCCCAGCGCGCCGGATATCCCTGCCGTGGCCGAGACCATCCCGGGCTTCAACGTACAGAGCATCTTCGGCCTGGTGGCGCCGGCGGCCACGCCGCGCGACGTGATCAACAAGATCAGCGCCGACGTAGGCGCCATCCTGCGCAGCGCGGATTTCAAGGTCCGGCTGGCCGAAGTGGGCCTGACCTCCGCGCCCAGCACGCCCGAGGAGTTCGACGCCTTCGTCAAGGCCGAGATCGAGAAGTGGGCGCCGGTGGTGAAGGCCTCGGGCGCCACCGCCGATTGAGCCAAGCCCATGGAAACCTGTCCGCTTCTCTATAAAATGGGCGGTCCCTTTTCCGGGCAGGCGGCTCCATCGATCGCGCTGTCCGTTTTCCTGCCGCATCCGGAGTCCCGCCATGCCACGAAGCGCCCCCCGAGCCCAGCCCGCCGCCAAGACCCGGCGGACGTCCACCGCGGCCGAGCCGAGCGGCACCGTGTCCGCGCTGGAGCGGGGGATCGCGGTGCTGCGCTGCTTCCGCGAGGACCTGCGCGTGCTGAGCAATGCCGAGCTTGCCGCGATGACCGGGATTCCCAAGCCCACGGTCACGCGGCTGGCCGCCACGCTGGTTTCCCTGGGCCTGATGAAGCAGGAGCCCGATACCGAGCGGTTCTCGCTGGCCGCCGGCGTGGTGTCGCTGGCCCAGGCCTTCCTGGGCGGGGTCGACGCGCGCTCGATCGCCCGTCCGCACATGCTGGCGTTGGCCAACGAGACCGAAGGTTCGGTCTACCTGGCGATACGCGACGAGCTGCATATCGTGCTGATCGAGACGGCTTCGCCGCAATCGGCGTTGCTGCTGGCCCGGCTGAGGGTGGGATCGCGCTTCTCGGTGGCCAGTTCGGCGCTGGGGCGAGCCTACCTGAGCGCGATGACCGATCAGTACGAAAAGGACCGGCTGCTGCAAAACATACGCAAGGCCTGCGGCGAAGCGGAGTGGGCACGGCTGGAGAAAGGACTGGAGCGTTCGCAGCGGGACGCGCGCCTGCACGGCTACTGCCTGTCGCTGGGCGAGTTCCATCGCGACATCAATTCGGTGTCCGTGCCCCTGGTCGTGCCGGGCGGCGAGATCATGGCGCTGAACTGCGGCGGGCCGGCCTTCTCGTTCACCGAGAAGCGCCTGCGCAACGAGGTGGCGCCGCGCCTGATCGACACCGCGCAGGCCATCGCGCGCGACACGGGCGGCAAGGTGCCGCTGCCGGACAAATTGCTCAAGGTTTCCTGACCCGCGCGGCGTCGCGGGCCGGCTGCCAGGAAGGAGGGCGGCGATGCGACTGACGGATCACGAGAAGGCCATGCTCGACGGCGCGCATGGCGCGGCCAGGCAGAAGGCCATGGACCTGTTGCTGCGCTACGGCAACGCGCTGGGCGCCGAGCGCCTGGTCGAAACCCGCAACGTGGCGGGCACCATCGGCGCCACCACGCCGTTCATGCGCAAATTCGCCGACGAGCGGGGCGGCCTGGACGCGGTGTTCTCCGAGTTCAACCTGGACAGCGCCGAGGTGGTCGCGATTCCGCCCGTCGAGGTCTACAGCAGCCACCTGCAACAGGGTATCGACCCCGAGCACGCCGCCCGGCAGGGGGTGGGCGAGGACGTCGTGCGTATCTTCCGCAAGGGCGACGCCTACAGCGCGGGGCTGGGCGTGCAGCTCCTGAACACCTGCACGCCCTACCAGGTCGGCAACCTGCCGGCGCGGGGCGAGCACTGCGCGTGGATGGAGTCCTCGGCCGTGATCTACATCAACGCCGTGCTGGGCGCCCGATCGAACGCGGAAGGGCGCGAGAGCACGGGCGCGGCCATGCTGACCGGCCGTATTCCGTACTGGGGCTATCACATCGAGTCGGAACGGCGCGGCACCCACCTGGTGGAGCTGGACATGCCCGTCGAATCGATGTCGGACTGGGGCATGCTGGGCTACTACGTGGGCGACAAGGTGCAAGACAAGGTGCCGGTCATCGTCGGCGCCGGACTCGCGCCCAGCACCCTCAAGCTCAAGCACTTCGGTGCCGCGGCGGCATCGTCGGGGGGCGTGGAGATGTATCACATCCCCGGTTTCACGCCCGAGGCGCCGACGGCCGAGGCGGCCTTCGGCGGCAACCGCCCGCGCGAGGTGTTCCGGTTCGGCCCCAGGGAGCTGCGGGAGACCTACGAGAATCTCAATGCCACGGCGCGCGACCCCGACGTCGATTTCGTCATGCTGGGCTGCCCCCACTACAGCATCGAGCAGATCTGGGAGGTGTGCCGGCTGCTGCAAGGCAAGCGCGTGCACGAGAACACGGAACTCTGGATCTTCACGCCTCGGGCCACCAGGCAGATCGCCGACCAGAACGGCTACACGCGCATCATCGAGGAAGCCGGCGGCCACCTGATGTCGGACACCTGTTCGGCGCTGGGGCGCGTCATTCCCCGGGGGACCAAGGTGGCGGCGGTGGATTCGGCCAAGCAGGTCCATTACCTGCCGGCCATCATGGGCATCCAGGCCTGGTTCGGCAGTACCGCCGATTGCGTCGAGGCCGCGGTGACGGGCCGTTGGAAAGGAGGTTTGCGATGAGCGGTCAGGACAGTTCCACGGCTGTTTCCGGGGTCATCGTGCTGCAGGGCCGGGGCATCGTGGGCGGACGCGCCGAAGGCGAGGCCCTGGTCACGCGGGACCGGATCTCGGGCTGGGGCGGCATCGATCCTCGCACCGGCACCGTCATCGAGACCCGCCACGAGCTGCGCGGGGTCAGTTTCGCCGGCAAGGTGCTGGTATTCCCGGGCGCGAAGGGGTCGTCGGGCTGGTCCGGCCAGTTCCACATCGCCCGCATCTCCGGCATGGCGCCCGCCGCGATGCTGTTCAACGAAATGACGACCAAGATCGCGCTCGGGGCGGTGGTGACGCACGCGCCGTCGGTCACCGACTTCGACGTCGACCCCCTGTCGGTGATCGAAACCGGCGACTGGGTCAGCGTGGATGGCGACCTGGGGCGGGTCGAGGTGACCAGGCGGGGCAGGGGCTAGGCATTTTCCGGGTCGGGCACGATAATGCACTGCCGCCCGGCCATCATCGCCGCCGGCCGGAGTATCCGCAAACCCAAGGTTCGGAGTTCACGATGAAAAAAACGCTAGCTGTGTCCCTGACCGCCGTGCTCATGGCCCTGACGGGCCCCGTCCTGGCCGCCGAAAACGCCCAGCAGAACAAGATGGCCACCTGCAACAAAGACGCAGGCGACCGCAAAGGCGACGACCGCAAGGCCTTCATGAAGTCCTGCCTTTCGACCAAGAAAATGACCCAGCAGGAAAAAATGACCGCTTGCAACAAAGACGCCACGGGCAAGAAAGGCGACGACCGCAAGGCCTTCATGAAGCAATGCTTGAGTAGTTGATCCCCCCTACGCGCTGACGCGCGCCCCCCAGGGGGCGAAACCGGCGGACTGGCAAAGCCAGATCCGCGGTTTCCTGGGTCTAGTACGGTTTTCTTGGATAGAAATACTGTTGCTACCGCTGGCA